>Ga0308158_10000062_pt1 | contig 279267 bp, 253 predicted proteins | sample PhyBR2_FD_201038 | JGI IMG/M metagenome (GOLD analysis project Ga0308158, IMG submission 201038) | Phyllosphere microbial communities from UC Gill Tract Community Farm, Albany, California, United States - DLSLB.R2 | ecosystem: Host-associated > Plants > Phyllosphere > Unclassified | place...
TAGGTACAGCAAATACACTTATTTATGCACCAGGACGAGGCATTATATTAAATGAACCGACGGTTGTGGCAATTCGTCACAGTGGTTCACAGAAAATCGTTGCCGCGGTAGGTCTTGATGCAAAGCAAATGCTGGGTCGTACGCCTGCGAATATTACTGCAATCCGCCCAATGAAAGATGGTGTGATTGCCGATTTTGAAGTAACTGAAACCATGCTGAACCAGTTTATTGGTAAAGTGCATGAAAGACGTCTATTTCCACCTGCACCGCGTGTTGTGGTTTGTGTTCCTTGCAAATCGACACTGGTAGAACGTCGTGCCATCCGTGAAGCAGTATTCAATGCCGGCGCGCGCGATGTTCGCTTAATTGAAGAGCCAATGGCTGCTGCAATTGGTGCGGGTATGCCAGTTGAGCAGGCATGTGGTTCAATGGTGGTCGATGTTGGTGGCGGTACCACTGAAATTGCCATTATTTCACTGCAAGGCTGTGTCTATGCAGACTCGCTACGTATTGGCGGTGATGTATTTGATGAACAGATCATTAACTATGTACGTAAAGCGCATGGTTGTGTGATTGGTGAAACTACGGCTGAAGTGATTAAAAAAGAAGTGGGCATGGCATTACCGGATGAAGATGGTGCTAAACCTCTCGAAATTGAAGTTCGTGGTCGTAACCTGGCAGAAGGCGTGCCACGTGCAATTACTGTAACTTCTGATGAAATCATGCAAGCCATTTCTGACCCATTACAAAATATTGTGTCTGCGGTGAAATCTGCACTTGAACAAACCCCACCTGAATTATCCTCTGACATTGCAGAACGTGGCATTGTCTTGACCGGTGGTGGTGCATTATTGCGTAATCTCGATAAACTGCTTGCACAAGAAACAGGTTTACCTGTAGTGGTCGCAGAAGATCCTTTAACTTGCGTGACACGTGGTGGTGGTAAAGTCTTAGAATTCTTTGATAACCCGAATCATGACATGCTATTTGTAGGCTAAGTTAAGGACCAGGCGGGTGCAAACAAATCTGTTTTCTAGACAACCGCCATCTTTTCGCTCATTTATCATTGCGGTCATCACATGTTTGGTTGTGCTATTTTTTAACTGGCGCATACCGCATGTGATTCAACCCGCACGTGATGTCTTGTATGCGGCATATAATCCGATTTATGCCTTGGCAAGTTATCCAGTGTTATCGCGAGAATGGCTAAATCAACAAACCAAGTCTGAAGCCCAGTTACGTCGTGAAAATACCGCGATGCAAGCCGAGCTGCTACAGGCGCAAGTGCGTCTGCAAAAACTATCTGAACTTTCTGCTGAAAATACCCGTCTAAGAGGTTTACTCGATACGCCACTCATTATTGATGGACGGATGGAAATTGCAGAAGTGATTGGTACCGATGCAGATCCCCTCAGACATATTATTGTGATTAACCGTGGTGCAAGCAGTCAGCTCAAAGTCGGTCAGACGGTTTTGGATGATAAAGGCATTATGGGGCAAATTATCAATGTCTATCCGCACAGTAGCCGCATCATGTTACTGTCGGATAAAGAACATTCTCTATCTGTCCGTTTAGAACATACCGGAATGCGTGCCATTGTGACAGGTACAGGGGATTTAGGTCATTTGAAAATGGAATATGTCCCAACCAGTGCCAATATTAAAGTCGGTGAGAAAGTGTATAGCTCAGGTTTAGGTGCACATTTCCCTGCGGGTTATTTAGTGGGAACAGTGTCTAAAGTAAATCGACATAATACGGGTGAATTCGCCAAAATTGAAGTCATTCCAGCCGCTCTATTGGCAGGTGGACATCATGTGGTGGTGCTTTTTTCTGATTCTTTAGCGATGGAGCAGCCTTATGCCAATCGCTAAATTACGCTCTGAAAACCATCGTGATCCGCTTATTGCGATTATTGTTTCAGTCATTATCTGTTCAGTCCTGATCGTTTATCCATTGTCCTATGCTATTTCAGGGGCACGTCCATTATTCATGCTATTGGTGGTGCTCTTTTGGACTATGTGTCAGCCCACCTGGTGTGGAATCTGGTTTGCCTTTGCGACAGGTATTTTTACCGATCTTCTGGTAGATGCACCCTTGGGAATGAACGCTTTAACATTTGTCATCATTACTTTTATCGCCAGATTTTTAACCCGGGAACGTCGAATTTTGACTTTTGCCAATCTATGGGTCATTAGTTTCTTGGCTGTGTTGGCGCATTTGGTTATGATCTGGATGGTTCAAATTATGGGCGGTTTGCAATTTTCGATTGCAAGACACTGGCAACCCCTGGTGAGCAGCGTTTTAGTTTTCCCTGTTATTTATTTTGTCTTAAGAAAATGGCGCATTTAATTCTCGCTTCGAGTTCTCCGCGCCGTCGTGAGTTGCTACAACAACTTGGACTCGAGTTTGACGTTTTTAGTCCCGAGATTGATGAGTCGGTCTTAACAGATGAGGGCATTGCAGCCTATGTGGAACGTCTGGCATGTGCGAAAGCTCAAGCAGTCTTGGAGCAATTCCCCGATGCTATTGTTATCGCAGCAGATACCAGTTTAGGTGTAGATCATCAGATTTTAGGTAAACCGCAATCTAAACACCATGCTTTTGAAATGTGGCAACGTATTTCAGGTCGTAAACATGATGTATTTTCAGGGGTTTGCGTACGCACAAGGACAGAAAAATCAAGTATAGTGGTACAAACGCAGGTTGAGTTTCAACAATTAAGTCTCGATGATATGGAAAGTTATTGGGCGACAGGCGAACCTGTAGGTAAAGCGGGTGCTTATGCTATTCAGGGGATTGCAGCACGTTATATTCCTCGTATAGAAGGAAGTTATAGCAACGTTGTAGGTTTACCTTTATATGAGACAGTACAGTTATTACAGTCGGTTAAGGCACTAAATTAACGGCTGAAAAAAAGAATTTTTATAATGTTTTGAGTCTTATTATGTCTGACGAGTTGTTGATTAACGTCACACCTATGGAATGTCGGGTGGCCTTAATCCAAAATGGTACGGTCAATGAACTATTTGTAGAGCGCACGGTTAAACGTGGTTTAGTCGGAAATATTTATAAAGGAAAAGTGGTTCGGGTTTTGCCGGGCATGCAAGCTGCATTTGTAGATATTGGGTTATCACGTACCGCATTTTTGCATATTAACGATATGGTCTGGCCGCGTAATCAACCCACGCCTAATGTTTTTGAACTGCTTCAACCGGGCCAAATTCTCACTGTTCAAGTGATGAAAGACATGCTCGGAACTAAAGGTGCGCGTCTATCGACAGACCTTTCTATTCCTTCGCGTTATCTGGTTCTTATGCCCTATGGTCATCATACGGGCGTTTCACAACGGATTGAATCCGAACAGGAGCGTGATCGCTTACGCTCGATGATTGAAGGTATTCAAACTGAACACAAGCTACCCGGCAGTGTGATTGTACGTACTGCTGCGGAAGGTATTCCTGAAGCAGAAATTGCCCAAGATATGGCTTATTTAGCCAAGCTCTGGGAGTTTATCCAGCGCAAGCAAACCAACATCGCTGCGCCGTCACTAATTTTTGAAGAACTGCCACTTCCGCAACGGGTGATTCGTGATTTAGCCAATGAAGATACTGCAAAAATTTCAGTAGATTCACGTGAAATTTATGCCAAGTTACAAGAGTTTGTCGAAGAATTTGTGCCGACTATGCGAGATAGACTGACTCACTATCCGGGTGAACGTCCTATTTTTGACTTGTACAATGTAGAAGAAGATATTCAAAAAGCACTGCAAACACGTGTCGCACTCAAGTCTGGTGGCTATTTAATGATAGACCAAACAGAGGCGATGACTACGATTGATATCAATACCGGTTCCTATGTTGGCGGTCGAACTTTAGAAGACACCGTATTTAAAACCAATATGGAAGCAACGCAAGTCATTGCCCGTCAGCTGCGATTACGTAATTTGGGTGGCATTGTCATTATTGACTTCATCGATATGCAAGAAGCACAGCACCGTGAAGAAGTGATGAACCAGTTTGAGCGAATGCTGCAACGCGATCATGCAAAAACTAAAATCACCCAGGTTTCAGAGTTGGGTCTGGTTGAAATGACCCGTAAGCGTACCCGTGAATCTTTAGAGCACTTGTTATGTGAATCATGTTCAACCTGCCAGGGACGCGGTTATGTGAAAACTGCAGAGACGGTGTGTTATGAAATTTTTCGCGAAATTTTAAGATATGCACGCGCTTTTGAATCAAAAAGTGAATTTACCGTGGTGGCACATCCTTTGGTGATTGACCGATTATTAACAGCCGAAGCACCCGCAGTGGCCGACTTAGAGCACTTTATCGGGCGTATGATCAAATTCCAGGTGGAAAATTTATATACGCAAGAGCAATACGATATCATTCTGAGCTGAAATTGTAACAGAATGTCGTTAAATACTTGTTACATCTGAAATTTTACTTTCGAAGTAGAATTTCTAATACTAGTCATACACCAATAGCCAAAGCCAAATTCTCCCTTTTTGGCTTAGCAAAAAGAGGTAAGACATGAGTATGAGCCAAGTCGTTATTAAAAAAAGTCTGAAAGCGTTAGATAATAAAGCAATACAAAATGGTTATATTGTTGATGAGCAGGGTAAAGAGGTTCAAATTACTGCCGCCATGATTCGTTCGGTCTGTCATCAATTATTAAATCAATGCCGTAGTATTAAAAATTAAGGGGCTCATAAAAGCCCCTTAATTTATTCATATTTATTTTTTAGAAATTGCGGTTAACTTACCGCGCGTAACTTTGAGTTTTCTTGACCCACGATCTCTTCAAATCGCTGAATTTCATCTTCCAAGTGAGTCAGGAGATTTTGCATTTTAGGTAATGCATTTCGACAGCCTGTTAAGCCTACTTCCAATTTATCCAAATAACTGGTCATCGTAATATTGAGAGCTTGACCATCTAGAACAATCGAAGCGGGGTAGAGTGCATCTAATTTGGCGCCATTCCAATACAACGGTTCACGTGGTCCTGGAACATTGGAAATCACAATATTGAATGCTTGGCGTTTTGGCATCATGCCTGACACAATATTTAAGCCCGCTGCACCATAAACCAATGCGCTATAGTTTAAAATTTGGTTTGAATTCATTCGTTTGAAACGCTGTTTCGCATTTAAAACACTACGCCGAATAATTTGCAGACGTTCTAATGGCGTTTCTTTATTCGTGCCCAGATTGGCTAGAATCATGGTGATACGGTTAGATACATCAGAGTTATCATCACGAATTGAAGCAGGAACCATGGCAATTAGCGGTTTTTTCGGTAAAGCGTGTTGGCTGAGCAAATATTCACGTAATGCACCCGAACAAATAGCCAGTACCACATCATTAATGGTCACACCGAGTGCTTTGGCAATCTTGCTTAAGCGATCCAGTTCAAAAGATTGTGCTGCGAAACGGCGTGATGAACTCACACGCTGATTTAAAATACTGCTTGGAGCCTGGAAACTTGAAACGTAGTCAGGATTACGTCCCATATCTTTAAAGATGGTTTGAGATAATTCATACATGACTTTTGGGGTTGACTCTAATTGTTCTTTTAAAGCACCCATAATTTTTTTTATGCGACTCTTCTTCTGGGGTTCTTTAAAACGTTTAGCGCGAGGGGGTTCAACACACCACAGTGGCACAATACTTTTGGCCGCTGGATCTTGCGACAATGATTTTTCAACCAAGCGCATGCCTGCAATTCCATCTACCATCGCATGGTGAATTTTAAAGTACATGGCAAAGCGGTTGCCTTCAATTCCTTCAATAATATTACAGGTCCAAAGTGGTTTAGCCCGATCAAGCAAAGCGCTGTGTTCTTGTGAAATATAAGTCAGTAATTCACGGATTCGACCTGGGTGAGGAAGTGCAATGTGACGAAAATGGTGGTCTAAATCAAATTCCTGATCTTCATCCCAAAATAGGCCATTCAGTTTATTATTAAAAGGTGCAACAGGAAGACACTTGGACTTACGGATATCAGCAACGAGGTCTTGAATAAATGTGTCAGGTGCATTATCAGGAATTTGAAATAAAAAGAGTCCACCGACATGCATCGGTTGCTGACGTTTTTCTAGTGACAAAAAAATAAAATCAATAGGGTGTAATGGACGCATAGCGTGGAATGCCTCACTGCAATTTCATTGGCTGTTCTTGTTTGAACAGGCTTGTTAGAATTATAAAAACCGTTTTTTCAGTATATCTTTTTTCAAAAATAAAAGAACCGCTTTCTATGTAAGGAAAAGTGAACAAAAAGCCACTAAAAACAGTGGCTTTTTTTGAAAAGATTATTTTTTTAAATTTCCGGCATGTAAGCCACATTCTTTATGAGTGGCTTCTTCCCACCACCAGCGACCCTCACGTTCATGTTGATTTGGGAGGACAGCGCGTGTACACGGTTCACAACCAATAGAAATGAAACCACGTTCATGTAAGGGATTATAAGGAATTTCCATCATGCGAATATAATTCCATACATCAGCGCTTGACCAGTTAGCCAGGGGATTATATTTGATCAGTTGCTTTCCGGGTCCAGAAAAACCTGCATCGGCCTGAACCACAGGAATTTCATTACGTGTACCTGGACTTTGGTCTTTACGCTGACCGGTAATCCAGCCATCTAAGGTTGCTAGTTTTTTACGTAACGGTTTAACTTTGCGAATACCGCAACATTCTTGGTGTCCGTCGCGATAGAAACTAAATAAACCTTTTTCAGTTGTAAATTGCTGAACAGTTTCCGTCTCTGGGAAACAAATTTCGATATCAATTTTATAGTGATTACGCACGGTTTCTATAAATTGATAGGTTTCTGCATGTAGACGACCCGTATCTAAACTAAAGACACGGAATGGTTTGCCCAGATGAGAAGCCATATCAATCAAAACCACATCTTCAGCACCTGAAAATGAAATGGCAATTTCGCCTTCTTGACTTAAAGCAAGCTCCAGAATCTCGCTGGGAGATTTATCAGTATATTCAGATGCAAGTGCATCAACAAGGTCAATGGTGGGGATTGTAGTCATCACAGTTCCTGGCGTATAGGCTTGGACACTTAAACACCTATATTAATTTAATTCACAACAATTTTAATAGAATTGAAATAGCCTGCTTAGCACTAAAAAATAAATACTTATGAATAAAACAGATTTAAAAAACAGCATATGGAACGTCAATTTTTAAGCTATGATAACGCAAATTTTTTCACTGACATTGGGAGAACCCATGGAAATCGTATGTCTTGATCTTGAGGGTGTATTAGTTCCAGAAATTTGGATTAACTTCGCCAAAAAAACTGGAATTAAAGCATTGGAAGCCACTACACGTGATATCCCAGACTACGATGTGTTGATGACACAGCGCCTGAATATTTTAAAAGAGCACGGTTTAGGCTTAAATGATATTCAGGAAGTGATTGCAGATATGGGACCTTTCCCAGGTGCAAAAGAATTTGTGAAATGGGTCAGTACTCATTTCCAGCTCATTATTCTTTCAGATACTTTCTATGAATTTGCTCATCCACTTATGAAGCAACTCGACTGGCCAACAATTTTCTGTCATAAGCTAGAAACCGATGAAACGGGCATGATTTCTGCCTATAAACTTCGCCAGCCGGATCAAAAACGTCAGGCGGTCAAAGCACTGCATGGTTTGAACTTCCGTGTGATCGCAGCGGGGGATTCGTATAACGATACCACGATGCTGGGTGAAGCAGACCACGGTTTCCTATTTGATGCACCTGAAAATGTGATTGCTGAATTTCCGCAATTCCCGCCAATTCATGGTTATGAAGCATTAAAACAAGCGATTCGTAATGCTTCTGTCCGTGACATTCCAGCTTAATATTTAATAGAGATTGGAATAAAGAAAGGGCGCTATAAGCGCCCTTTCTTGTTTAATGCTACTTTTAACGTAATTAAAAACGGTAACCGATTTTCATACCATAGCCAATTGCATGGTTATCTTCAAAATCGCCTACTGGAGTACCACCAGTTTGTGCGGTTGCATCACCTAACCAGAAATACTTAACACCAGCTTGAATAAAGTAGTTTTCAGCAGGACTGTATTGACCACCCAGACCAACACTCCAGTAACCTTCAGTCGGTCCTAAAGTTGTTACAGGGTTACCAGCGCCAGAATCGTATCCAACTGCTGCTGTACCCGACCATTTGTTAGTAAATTTATGACCTAAGCCAACGGTTGCAGACCATTGATCATCGGAGTAGTCAATTAAATTTTGTGCTTTGCCTTTAGCTAAAGCTGAAGCTTGCGCTAATAATTCTGGTTTAACTGCAAATTGGTCCCAGTGTACCCAGCGTAAATTTGCAAATGCTAAAGTGTTTTGAGCAATACCTGTTTGTAAATCAATGTTTACAGATTGTGGGGTAGTCGCATCTACAGTGCTTTCTTTGTATGAAAGAAATGATAAAGCAGGATTAATTGATGCAAGAGTTGTAGATTCTACAGATTTTGCTTCATGTTTAATCTCAGAACGATAGGTTACTGATGCTTTAAGAGCGATTTCAGGAATTTGATAAGCAAAACCAGCGAGCCAACCATAGGCTTCTTCTTGATCAACTTTAATATTGTAGCCACTTAATAAGGAGTAAGCTGCACCACGTAATTTAATGTCGGCTTCCACTGTTTGGTAAACAGGACCGGCATAGAGGTTCCAGTTTTCAGTCGGTTGGTAACCGATCAGTGCAGTAATGTTATGTGTTTTAACTTCTACACCAGTACCCTCTATCCCATTACCAAATGCACCTAATTTACTTTCATATTGTGCATCAGCACCAAAGGGTTGGTCATATAAAAGACCTACAGAAATTTTATCAGTTGCTTGAACCTTTACTGCGGCAGAAGGGAAGTAATAATCTTCTGCCATATCACCAACATTAAGTTGGTTTGATTTTACTTTAGGATCAAGAACAGAAATTCCAGCTTCCGCATAATTACCAGGTTGTAAAAAAGCTGAAATGGATTGACCTGAGCGGTCTAGGCCAGCAGCAAAAACTGAGGTTGATGGGATTAAGCTAAGTAAAATAGCTGAACTTAGAGCTGTAAACTTCATGGAACATTTCCTTGTTGTAGCTTTATGTAAATAAATTTGAAGGAAAAGTAACATAAATAAAAAAAGAGTAAATGCTCAGCTATGATTAGATAATGAACTGACTAATTCAAAAAATGAACTTGAATAGAGTAAAAGTACTAACAATACTTTTGTATATTAATGATTTATAAGTAAAAAAATAGAGTAATAAGCTTAAAAAAAATAGAATAGTACCAGTAATTTCTTTTGATCAAATTTGAAACATATAGATTGGAGTATTAAAAAAACAAGAGATGTAATGTAAAAAAGACCATTGTGAACAATGGTCTTTTATTGATTTATCAAATAATTTTAGAAGCGGTAGCCAATTTTTAAGCCATATGCAAGCGCATCATTGTCTTCGAAATTCGCAACTGTTCCATCAGTACCAAATTGAGCGCCTGATTGAGCTTTTACATCACCTAACCAGAAGTATTTAACACCACCAGCGATAAAATAGTTTGGTGCTGGACTGAACTGTAGCCCTAAACCCACATTCCAGTAACCTTCAGTAGGACCAAGGGTTGAAACTGGGTTACCTGCACCAGAGTCCCAACCTACAGAAACATTACCAGCCCATTTTTCATCGAACTTACGCCCAACCCCTACAGTTGCTGAAATTTGATCGTCACTATATGCTACTAAATCAAAACCATTAGTTTGACCCGGAACCATTCCTACTGTAGTTAAAGCATTTGCTAATTGACCAAATTTATTTGGGCGAATAGAGAAATCTTTCCAATTAACCCAACGAATATTGGCGAAAGCTACAGTATTTTCCATGATACCGCTTTGAAGATCTAGGTTCACTGATTGAGGAGTCGTGATATTAGTGGATCCTTCAGCGTAACTCCCTAAAATAATAGCAGGTAAGCCTAGCACTGCAGGATTAACAATCGTTTCTTCAACATTAACATTATGTTCAATTTCAGAACGATATGTTAATGATGCCTTGAGTGCAATTTCTGGAATTTGATATGCAAAACCTGCTAACCAGCCAGCAGCTGAATCTTCTCCAATATTAGCATCATAACCAGGGACTGCTCCTGCAGGTACTGGCCCAACTCCAGGAGCATAACCTCCATATACGCTATAAGCAGCACCACGTAATGCAACATTACCTTTTACAGTTTGATAAACACCACCACCATAGATATTCCAGTTTTCAGTCGGTTGAAAACCTAAAATTAAAGACAAATTTTGTGTGTCAACTTCAACTGAAGTATTGCCTTGTAATGGATGTGTGAAAGCCGCTGAAGATGTATATTCAGCATCTGCACCGAAAGGTTGGTCATAAAGTAAACCAAAAGAGAAATGATCGGTAAGTTGTAATTTTAAAGCTGCGCTTGGAAAGTGATAATCGCCCGCCATGTCACCAGTTGATTGACTACCTAAGTTGGCATTAGTGGTTCCAGATACACTTGGATCAAGCACTGAGATGCCTGCTTCGAAATAATTGCCTGGTTGTAAGAATGCTGCAATAGACTGACCTGAGCGGTCTAAAGCTGCTGCGAATGCACCTGTCATTGGTACTGTTGCAAGAATAATTGCTGTACTAAGTGTTTTTAATTTCATTTTATGTCTTTCCTTGAGGTACAAATTTTTTACTGCAGATTAGTGTTATTTATGCTCAGTATTAATTTTTGGTAACATCGGTCTTTCAACCAGATATCATTTGTTACTCCATGTGACAAAAATAACACAATAAAAAAAAGAGTAAATGCTCTAGAAAAACTAATTGGAATAAAAATACTATTTATTGGAGTTTTTAATTTAAATCTCATTATTTTTTAATTTTAAATTATTGATAAATATTGATATATTTAATTTAGATGTAAATTTTTATTTGATTAAAAAATAACCATTTATCGTGAAAAGTGTAGTAATTATTTGTTATGTAGATCACATTATTTTTTTACACAAAATTTACGACAGAAATGTAAGATCCGGAAGGACTAAATCGTAATAGGGTAAATTCTTATTTTTAGCTTAAATTCTTTAATATGTATTCTTAATTATTAATAAAATCATGCTCTTATTTATTAAAATAATAAATTTCAAAGGCTTAATGAGAAGGTCATGAAAAATAAATTGATTTAATATTTATTTAGGGAGGCGGCAGCTTAGAGATTCTTTATACGAAAATTTTATTCCTTATTTATAAGCTTGTGCGCCCTGCGGGAGTCGAACCCGCGTCGGTCACTTAGGAGGCAACTGCTCTATCCAGTTAAGCTAAGGGCACAATGCGAAGCTAATTTAGCGCAAATATTGATAAAAAAAAAGTTATTGTCGAAACAATAACTTTTAAAAGACATAACTTTAAAATTTCTGCTTAAGATTTATTCATCTTGAGTACTTTAAATAGACCAAACATGATCACGATCCAGATCGGAATCATCAGTACAGATTCTTTAAAACCTTGCATCCACATAATATAAAGTACGGTCGCAATGAAGAGGAGTACTAAATAATTACTGATTGGAGACCAAAGTGCAGGAAACTTGGTTTGGATGGAAGCTTGTTTGATCGCCTGTCTAAATTTCAAGTGCGTCAATGTAATCATGGCCCAGTTGAGTACTAATGCACCCACCACCACATATATTAGATGGCTTAAGGCATTTTCTGGCACAAAGTAGTTTAAAAGTACACAACCAAAAATTAACAGTGCGGAAAATAAAACAGCAGGGATAGGCACCCCCTGTTTATTTACTTTATTAAATACTTTAGGTGCATTGCCTTGTTGTGCTAAACCGTAAAGCATACGGCTATTGGCATACATGCCGCTGTTATAAACAGACAGCGCCGCAGTCAAGATAATGAAATTCAGTAAGTGAGCTGCCCAGCCAATACCGAGTTGACTGAAAATCATTACAAATGGACTTTTATCCAGACCACCTAACTCAAGCTGATTCCATGGCACCAACGATAAAAGAATCGTCAATGAACCGATATAGAACAGTAAAATTCGGAACACCACCTGATTAATGGCTTTAGGAATAGTTTTTTCAGGATCTTTAGCTTCTGCCGCTGCCATCCCGATCAGCTCAATCCCACCAAAGGCGAACATGAGGAAGGCAAGCATATAGAACAGGCCTTCAAAACCATTCGGGAAGAAACCACCATGTGTCCAAAGATTGCTAAATGAAGAGTTTGAGCCTGCATCTGCGGTGAGCAGTAGATACACACCAAAGACAATCATGGAAATAACAGCGGTTACTTTGATGATAGAAAGCCAGAATTCTGATTCACCATAAAATTTCACATTGCCGAGATTGACCAAGGTGATCACAACGAAAAAGAACAGTACCGATGCCCATGCAGGAATAAAAGGCCACCAGTAATTAATATATTTAGCGACAGCAGTCAGCTCTGTCATTGCTACTAAAATATATAAAATCCAGTAATTCCAACCCGCTAAAAAGCCGGGAAATTTCCCCCAATATTTAAAGGCAAAATGGCTGAATGATCCTGCTACAGGCTCATGTACAATCATTTCACCCAGTTGACGCATGATTAAAAATGCAATCAAACCACCAATGGCATAACCCAAAATGATGGAAGGACCTGCAGATTGAATCACCTGTGCGGAACCTAAGAATAAGCCTGTACCAATTGCTCCGCCCATGGCGATGAGTTGGATATGACGGTTCTTTAAGCCACGCTGAAGTGTAGAAGACTCGTTGTTCAAAGTACTCAGCCCGACAATGGATAAGTTTGTGATTGTAATGGATTGATTTGTATTAGCCTAGTACAACACTAGCCTGGTCACTGTTATGTGAATAAGTTAAGAATAGAATTTTTATATAATTAACAAACGAATCAATAGATTAGTTTTATTAATACAATGACTTGTAAGTTATAAAGGGTTTTTATCAATAAGATTAAGCGGTTCTTTTTTATACTTAAGTCCTGTAACAAAGGTTTTTGCTGAAAAAAGCATTATGATAAAAGTGATCAACATTGCCCAGATGTTGTTTAAAACAATGATAAATATCAAGGATCAATAAAATGAGTTTTGCTCCACAAATCAAAATTCCAGCAACCTATATGCGTGGTGGTACCAGTAAAGGGGTTTTCTTTAAACTGGATGACTTACCGGAAGCAGCACAGCAGCCTGGAAAAGTGCGTGATCAATTGTTATTGCGTGTGATTGGCAGTCCAGATCCATACGGCAAGCAAATTGATGGCATGGGTGGAGCAAGTTCAAGTACCAGTAAAACTGTGATCTTGGCCAAAAGTTCACAGCCTGAGCATGATGTGGATTATTTATTTGGGCAGGTGGCGATTGATCAACCTTTTGTCGACTGGAGTGGAAACTGTGGCAACTTGACTGCTGCCGTCGGTTCATTTGCGATTTCAAACGGCTTGGTCAGTGCAGAGCGTATTCCTGAAAATGGCATCTGTACGGTACGCATCTGGCAAGTGAATATTGAAAAAACCATTATTGCGCATGTACCTATCACGAACGGACAAGTGCAGGAAACTGGGGACTTTGAACTCGATGGCGTGACTTTCCCTGCAGCAGAAGTTCAGATTGAATTTCTAGACCCTGCCGATGATGGCGAAGAGGGTGGTGCAATGTTTCCAACGGGTAATGTCATCGATATTTTTGAAGTTCCGAATATCGGGACTTTCCAAGCGACATTCATTAATGCCGGTATTCCGACTATCTTCTTAAATGCTGAAGAGATTGGCTATGCGGGCACTGAATTGCAAGACGCGATTAATGGCGATGCTCAGGCACTAGCACGGTTTGAAACCATCCGTGCCTATGGTGCAAAACAAATGGGGTTAATCCAAGACATTTCTGAAGCTGAAAAGCGTCAACATACCCCTAAAATTGCCTTTGTTTCTAAACCTAAAGCTTATATATCTTCAAGCGGTAAAGACATTCAAACCGGTGATGTCGATTTACTGGTTCGTGCCTTGTCGATGGGTAAATTGCATCATGCCATGATGGGAACAGCTGCTGTCGCCATTGGAACAGCCGCTGCGATTCCGGGAACACTGGTGAATTTGGCTGCAGGCGGTGGGGCGCGTGAAGCGGTACGTTTTGGTCATCCCTCAGGGACTTTACGCGTCGGTGCGCAAGCAGTGCAGGAAAATGGACAATGGCAGGTGAAAAAGGCGGTAATGAGCCGTAGTGCACGCGTGTTGATGGAGGGCTGGGTGCGAATTCCTGAAGATAGCTTGAAATAACAAACCAGATAGAGAATCTTGCGAGAAAGCAGTATGATGAGTCGCAAGTTCTCTGTCGATGATGACAAGAGCGTTGTAGATTAGATTAAGCTAGATCTGGCAGTATTTCTGTGGATTTAGATTTACTCACCAAAGCAAAGTATTCGAGGCGAATGTGTCATCTTTAACTGACGTACATGCAAATGTATTAACCCAAGCACAGCAACGTATCCAACACGATTTATTGACGGCATTAGACGCATTTTCCATTCCAGAACCTTTAAAAGGGGCGGTGCATCATGCGGTGATGCTCGGTGGTAAGCGTGTACGTCCAGCGCTTTGTTATGCAACAGCGGCCATTAAACCGAATGCAAATTTTGCGGCAGTACGCCGTGCGGCAGTAGCCATTGAAATGATTCATTGTTATTCATTGGCACACGATGATTTACCGTGTATGGATAATGATTTACTGCGTCGCGGTCAGCCAACCTGTCATGTGGCTTTTGGTGAAGATACTGCCTTACTGGCCGGCGATCTTTTGCAATCGATGGCCTTTGAAATATTAGGCAGCCGTCTGTTTGATCAAGGCCCTGCGGTTGATCCGTCTATTGTTTTAAAGCAGATGCAGATTTTGGCGACTGCCAGTTCAAAAATGGTCTGTGGTCAGGTACTGGATTTACAGGCAGAAGGCAAGCGTGTTGATCAGGAAGCTTTGGAAAATATTCATCGTAATAAAACTGGTGCACTGATTTCTGCTGCGGTGATGATGGCTGCGGTATGCGTGTTTGAAGGCACCGATCAAGCCATTCCTAAATTACGTGAATATGCGCAAGCGATTGGACTGGCTTTTCAGGTGCAAGATGACATTCTGGATATTATTTCCGATACCGAAGTTCTAGGAAAAACCGCCGGCAAAGACCAGCAAGTGGATAAATCGACTTATCCTGCATTGATGGGTTTGGAAAATGCCCAAATCTATGCCAAAGAGTTGCATGATCAGGCCTTTCGCGCTTTAGAGATTTTTGGTGACAGTGCAGCTGAACTGAATCAGATCTCACAGTTTTTGTTGTCGCGTAAAAGTTAAATATTGAGTTTGAAAGGGCATCTGGAAAAATTGCATTAAAAAAAGAGGACTTATAAGTCCTCTTTTTTATGCGCTACAGATTATTTGCTCAAGACTATTTAGAGTCTTGATATAAACGATCACCTTCATCGAAACGCGTGGTGATTTCTTCGGTTGGTGCTTTACCCATTAAGCTGACCACGACAATCGCAATCAGTGAGCAAATAAAGCCTGGAATAATTTCATACAGCCCCGTGGCACTGAACATATTTTTCCAGAGAATCACCACAACCGCACCAATCAGCATACCGGCAAGTGCGCCATTTAGCGTCATGCGGCGCCAGAACAAGGATAGAATAATCAGTGGACCGAAGGCAGCACCGAAGCCAGCCCATGCATAAGCCACTAAGCCTAAAACTTTAGATTCAGGATTTCCAGCCATCCAGATTGCAAGCAAGGCAATCACTAGCACCATTAAACGGCCAATCCAGACCAGTTCTGTTTGCGTTGCATTTTTGCGTAAGAATGATTTGTAAAAGTCTTCGGTTAAGGTACTTGAGCAGACCAGTAACTGGCAGCTTAAGGTACTCATTACTGCCGCTAAAATAGCAGCCAAGACAATACCTGCAATCCATGGATTAAACAGAATTTTGGTCAGTTCCATAAACACGGTTTCTGGATTGGCAGTTACTGCACCTGCAAGTTCAGGATGTTGCTGGAAGTAAGCAATACCAAAGAAACCGGCAGCCACTGCACCACCTAAGCAAAGAATCATCCAGGTCATGCCAATACGGCGCGCATTGGGAATGGACTTGACTGAGTCAGCAGCCATAAAACGCACCAGAATATGCGGTTGACCAAAATAGCCCAAGCCCCAGGCCAATAATGAAATAATCGCGACAAAGCTTAAATTGCCTATGACATCGGTGGCTTGCGGACGAGCCGCTTCAAGTGCCAAAGTGATTTGATTCATATCGGCAAAGCTTAAAACCACAACTACAGGCGTCAGCAACAAGGCAAAAATCATCAGGCCGGCCTGAATGGTATCCGTCCAGCTGACTGCCAAGAAACCACCAATAAATACATAACTGATGGTCGCAATCGCACTGATCCAAAGCGCTGTGCTATACGACATGTCAAACATGCTTTCGAACAGACGTGCGCCTGCAACCATGCCTGAAGCACAATAAATCGCAAAGAAAATCAAAATGATGAAAGCAGAAGCAATACGCAGGATTTTCTTTTGATCGTTAAAACGATTGGAGAAATAGTCTGGCAAAGTCAAGGCATTGTGCTGAACTTCGGTATGCACACGAAGGCGTCCGGCAACCAGTCGCCAGTTTAGCCATGCACCAATAATCAAGCCAATGGCAATCCACATTTCAGACAAACCTGAAAGATAAATTGCACCTGGCAGCCCCATCAGCAACCAGCCACTCATATCTGAAGCACCCGCAGAGAGCGCCGTTACGAAACTACCTAAACGACGACCCCCCAAAATATAATCAGAGAAATTGGCTGTCGCACGATAAGCCATCAGGCCAATCGCAATCATGGCGACAATATAAAAAAGAAAGGTAATTAAGGTCGGATTCAGGGAGCTCATACGGTATCCATTTACAAGGTGGACAGTAGATCGAAACAAAGGCTTATAAAAGAAGCGCAAATAATTTCAAAAAATAACGCGAAATTTAAGCATAATTTCACAATGATTGCAGAGTTTTTCGCAACTGAAATAAAAATAGACAGCTAAAGCTGTCTATTTCATATAAAAAATTGAAAGTTTATGGATTACGACCCATCACGCCACGAATGGTATTCATGATATCCGCAGGCAACACCACAGTTTTGGCGTTATTCGATTTCGCCATGTCTTGCATGGCTTTGACATACTGTTCACCAAGCAAGTAAGCCACCGGAATTTCTTTATCACCGACCACAGAGGTCACCATTTCAATGGCACGTTGTGATGATTCAGCCAAGACTACTTGTGCTTCAGCATCACGACGCGAAGCTTCCAACCGGCCATCTGCTTCTAAAATAGCAGCCTGTTTTTCACCATCTGCTCGGGTCACGGTCGCACGGCGCTGACGTTCGGCCGCTGCTTGCGCTTCCATTGCGGACTGCATGGTAGCTGAAGGTTGAATATCCTGAATTTCAACAGTCTTTAGTGTAATACCCCAATCAGAAATATCATCAGAAATGGCTGCTTTCAGTTTGGCCTTAATGTGATCACGCGATGACAAAGCATCATCCAGATCCATTTCACCTACGATAGAGCGCAGTGAAGTCTGTACCAGGTTTTGAATTGCCCAGGTATAGTTTTCAATACCATACACTGCTTTTTCCGGAGTGGTGATATTGATATAGGCCATGGCATTCATCAGTAAAACCGCATTATCACGGGTAATCACTTCCTGAGAAGGAATATCCATCACAATGTCTTTGGTGGTGACTTTATATGCAACTTCATCAACATAAGGAATCACAAAATTGAGACCCGGTGTTAGCGTGGTATGGTATTTACCCAGACGTTGTACAATCCATTTATAACCTTGAGGAACAATGCGCACCCCTTTAAAAATGGTAACGCCTGCAAAAACCAGGATAGCTAAAACAATAATAGATCCGCCAGACATGTCATTTCCTCACTTTATATATTTTCATTATTTGAATGATGTGGCTTGACCACAAGTTCATTACCTAAAATATCGACCACGCGCACGCGATCTCCAACACGTACAGGTTCTAAGCTACGGCAGTTCCACTCGTCAGAACCCAAAACCGGCATAGGGAAACGGACGGTAATCAGGTCATGTTCCATATGAATTTGAATGACCATGCCGACTTGACCAATGGTGGCCTCGCGGGATAAACCGGCTTTGGTTTTATCGGTTGAAAGCGGTTTAATAAACTTAAACCAAAGTAATGTGCACAGTATGGATAAAACAATCCAGATGACGAGTTGAGTGGTAAAGCCCATCATCGGGAACAGCCACAGTAAAACACCCACCATGATGGCTGCAATGCCAAACCATAGTGCAGCAAAAGCGGGCAATACTAATTCAGAGAGAATGAGTAAAACACCCAGTACAAACCAATGCCAAGGTTCGAAAGCAAATTCCATACATCTACTCGTGTATTGTTAAAATTGATATAGATAACCAAGCGTCTATATCAATTTAGCAGATGAGTAAGTCTTTGAATATTAAAAAAGCATCTTTTTTAAATTTTGGCTTTGGGTGCAGGCTTGAAGGCAGCTGGAGACTTTTTAAAATCGGAAATGGCTTTGTCAATCGCGATGATTTTCAGTTGGGCCGCTTTTTCACCTTCTAGAATCGACTGGTTGCTGGCTTTTAAATCTAAAGTTCCCAAGTGCCCCACTTTAGGTTGAATCACCACAGTGGCTTGGTTGAGTTCTTCATTGATACTTTGCTGTCCCATAATGTTTATGGTTTGGTCGAGCAAACCCCACATGTTTAGAGGTTTGCCACCAACTGGACGTGCAGAAATATCTACCGCAATGACAATATCGGCGCCCATATCCTTGGCAGTTTTCACTGGAATCGGACTGACCAAACCGCCATCGACATATTGTTTTCCACCAATGGTTGCAGGCACAAAGACATTCGGGATACTGCAGGAGGCACGAACCGCCTGGCCTGCATTGCCTTTAATAAACTCGGCTTTACGACCGGTGTCGAGGCGCGTTGCAACAGCTGCAAAACGAATTGGAAACTGCTCAATCGGTTTGTTGGCAATGTGCTTGTTGACATAGTTCTGCAATTTTTGACCTTGCACCACGCCTTGGCTGTTTAAGGTTAAATCGCGAATGTCAGATTCTTTAAGGGTCAGTGCAATTTGCTGTAATTGATAAGGGGTTTTACCACTGGCATAAATACTGCCGACAAAGCTCCCGGCACTGGTACCGGTGACAATTTTCGGTTTAATGCCATGTGATTCTAAAACTTTCAGTACCCCAATATGAGCAAATCCTTTGGCACCGCCGCCCCCTAAAGCTATCGCAACTACTGGTTCACGTGCTTTTATAGTAGTTGTTTGTGGGGAGGTTTTAGTGGCTTTATCACAGCCAATCAGGCTAAGCGTAAACAGAGCAATGAAAGAGTATTGCACAAGATTCATAATTAAAGGTGGGCGTTAAATAGACAAAAGTTGCGCACATGACAGCAGATAATGCCTGATTTGGCTAGCTATTTTTTATACGATTTTGTAAGGGCTTGGCCAACCACTGTGGATTTTTCGGAGAAAATTTCCCCACGTATCGGTTCAATATCCGTTCTAAATCCTGTTCATAATTCCCAGTTGGTTGAAACACACCTAAGCAGTAAATGGTTTTACGGTTGTAATCAAAAGAAAACATCACAATCGGAATATTGGCACCTAGCGCAATACGATAAAACCCACTTCTAAACGATTCAGCCTGTTTGCGTGTTCCTTCAGGCGCCATACCGACCCAGATCTGCTCTTGGGTATCAATGAAGTTAATAATTTGCTGAGTTGTACCTTGCTGAATACTGCGATTGACCGGAATCACACCAATCCATTCCAGTAAGGGTTTCAACGGTGTGTTAAATAAGGTGTGTTTGCCAAAAATGGTAATTTTAATGCCCAGTCCAAGCAGGGCTGTGAAACCATGCCAGGCATCTATATTGGATGTATGTGGCGAAATAATAGCGACAGCTTTAGGCAAGTTAGGAAATTTACCTTCAAAATGCCAGCCTTGGGCAAGAAATATTTTTTTGAAAATCGTTCGGCTTAAGCGGCTACCGCGAGCAGGCACTTGATCGGGCAATGTGGGGAAATGTGCTGACATGGTGATTATCCGCCTCCCTGACAAAAGTTTATCGCGTTTTAATAATGTTAAGCTTTTGTTAAATAAGATTCATTGGCAAAATGTAAAGCGTCATTCAGCTTGCCTGATATAAATAATCAATCCTGTTCTGATCATAAGGGCACTCTATGCCGGGTACACCTAACATTTATATCGTGTTGTTCTCTTTATATTGGGCACAAGGTTTACCTGTGGGTTTTATGACCCACGCCTTACCGGTGATTTTACGTGCTCAAGGGGTGTCACTGGCACATATTGGCGGCTTCGGATTATTGATGTTGCCGTGGTCAATTAAAATTTTTTGGGCACCCTGGGTTGATCATTTTGGTTCTTCAGCTTTTGGACATTATCGCAGCTGGATTATTCCCACCCAGTTACTCAGTGTTGCAGTACTGATCGGCTTATCCTTTTTGCCGATTCAAGCTTTAAATCAACCTGAATATTTACTGGCTTTTTTTGTGGCTTTATTGAGTATGAATCTGGTCGGTGCCACCCAAGATATTGCAACCGATGGCTTGGCAGTCAATATTCTTAAAAATGAACAGCAGCATTGGGGCAATACTTTTCAGGTGATTGGTTCACGGCTGGGGTTTATTGTCGGGGGCGGTGCGATTTTATGGGCACTGGACTGGCTGGATTGGCAAAACACTTTTTTAGTTTTAGCAGGACTGGTTCTTCTAAATACATTACCAATTCTGTTTTTTAAAGAACCTGTGCGATTCCAGCATATTCAGCAAGCGACTGATAAAGAATCATTCAGCTGGGAAAAAATCAAAAGTTATCTAGGTTATTTCTATCAAAGCCGCAGTCTGGCTTTATGGCTGGTCGTACTGATCACGTTCAAAGTGGCCGATGGTTTGTCAGGTCCTTTACTGAAACCTTTAATGGTGGATATGGGACTAACTTTTTCCCAGATTGGTATTTATGTGACCATGCTGGGGGCATTGGCTGCACTTATAGGAGCAGGATTGGCCGGCCTGAGTCTGAAATATATTTCTCGTGCCAATGCACTGCTTAGTTTTTCTGTTTTGAAAATTTTCAGCTTGGCCGCATACGCATGGCTGGCTTTTCAATATGAAGCACAACAACCAATTAAACCGTGGCTCATTTATGGGATTAATGCCGCTGAAGATATGATTTCAGCCATGTTGCTGGTGGTGATGTTGACTTTGGTAATGCAATACAGCCGCAAACATTTCGCAGCAACAGATTTTACTTTTCAGGTGGCGCTGATGGCGACGGTCAGTGGGGGACTATATAGCCTAAGCGGAATATTGGGTGATCTGTTAGGTTATGCAGATTATTTAGCCTTCATTACAGTAGTTGCAGTGATCTGTTTATTGCCTGTTCTTAGATGGAAAGCCACGCTGCAATAATGAGATAAAAGCTTTTTAATTCAATTCAATATCTATTTAAAATCTAAGCAATAAAAAAGATAACCTAATAAAATCTAAATCATTTTTTTAAATATTTCTAAACAGTAACATCTGTTACAAAATAACTTAGGGGTATTTAAAAATGAAAACCAAAATTGCAGCGACAATTGCTTTAACTCTACTTGCAGGCGCTACTTTTGCAGCGCCAACCTTCTATGGAGAAGTAGATGCAACTCTAGATTACTTGCCAGAAAACAATGCCAATACCGCAGACCGTGATGTGGTTGAACTCAGTTCAAACAACTCGTTTATTGGTTTAAAAGGTGATGAAAAACTTACAGACCGTTTAAGTGCTTTGTATCAAGCGGAATTTACTTTTTATGTCGATGATGGTGAAAATGGTACAGATGTGTTTGTTCCACGTAATTTATTGATTGGTCTGAAGGACGAAAAGTTAGGGACTTTAAAAGCCGGTAAAATTGATACGCCAGTCAAACAGTTATCTGCAACTGTAGATACCTTTAATAATTACATTGAAAATTCAGCTGATGTAAATGGAATTTTGGCCGGTGAAAACCGGATTGATAATGTACTTGTATATGAGACCCCCGCATTCAAAATTGGTACCGGCAAATTAGAAGCAAAAGTATTACTGGCAACTGGTGAAGGCGATACCATTAAAGCAACGAAAGGCGGCACCAAGGTTGCGGGTCGTGGTCTAGGGGATTCATGGTCTACCTCTATTACCTACACCGATAATCTGTTTGTTGTCGGTCTAGGTTATGACAAAGCGATTCCGAGTCGTTTCAATGGTAAAGGTTTCCTGAATGCGACTTCTACAGAAAATACGCTGGCGCTAAATCAGACCATTGAAGCCGATACCATTCGTGCAATTGGTCGTTTAAATTTAGACAGCGGGTTGTCATTAAGAGCACTTTTTCAAACTTCAGATGTAGGCCGTCCAAATGCGAATCCTGCTACAGCTGCTTTAGCAAATACGATTGATGATGCTCAGGGCTGGTTGCTGGGAGCTGAATATAATCTTCCGACTGCAAAGGCCTGGACTGTAAAAGCGCAATACAGCCAAAACACGACAGCCTTTAAATCAAACGCAGTCGATCCGAATGACTTTGAAGCCAAACAAATTCTTGCAGGTCTGGACTATGCATTTAACAAGCAAGTTAAGGCATACGGTTATGCAGGTTATTTAACCCTTGAGCAAGGTTCCAAAGAAGACAAACAACCGGTACTAGGTACAGGTCTAGAATACAGATTCTAATCTGTAGCTAGATTTTAAAAGGTGATGGAAACATTGCCTTTTTTATTATTTTCTTTTATTAAGTGAGTTTTAAGTTTGGCATTTTAGATTAAGACATCAGTAAAAAGATTAGCCAGCAATCATGTCAAATATAATCAGTCCAATACGTAATAAGATAAAGCCGATTTCATTAAGCCAATTTAATTTATTGCTGGCGATTTGGTTGGGTATGGTTCTTAATTTTGCTTTTTTTCAAAAAATACAAAATTTAACGCCTTATCAAGGCCCTAAAGCCTATTTATTTTTAATGGCAACCGTATTGGTGATTGTTGCAGCCTATAACTTCATTTTTCAACTGATCCAATGGAAATGGAATGCAAAAATATTTGCTTATGTATTGCTTTTCATTGGCGGTTTTACTGCATATTTTGTGAATAGCCTGGGCGTGGTGATTTCACCTGAACAAGTTCAGAATATGATGCAAACCGATGCACGTGAAGTCCGGGGCTTATTGTCTTTACGCTTTGTACTGTGGACAGTGGGCTTTGTGATCTGTCCGCTCATTTTGGTTGCTTTGGTTCGTATCAAGCCTGAAGTTTTGTTATCTAAAGTCACTAAGAAGCTCATCAATAGCATCGTTTCATTGTTATTGGTAGGCGGGTTGTTATTTCTGTTCTATGTGGATTATGCAGCAATCTTTCGTGAACATCGTGATTTAAAAGGCATGATTTCTCCACAAAATACCATCTCATCAACACTTTCTTATTATCATAAATCTAAACCTGCGCAGAATTTGCCTTTAGTGACTTATGGTGATGATGCCCATTTGATTGACCCGGTAAGTAAACAGCATAAACCGAAATTGATGGTCTTAGTGGTCGGTGAAACGGCACGTGCAGAAAGTTTTTCTTTAAATGGCTATGCTAAAAATACCAATCCTGAACTCTCTAAAATGGATATCATTAATTTTAATCAGGTCAGTTCATGCGGTACGGCAACAGCAGTTTCAGTACCTTGTATGTTCTCCGGGATGCCTCGTTCAGATTATGATGCACAACTTGCCAGTCACCGTGAAGGGCTACTCGATATTGCACAGCGAGCAGGTTATAAAGTCACCTGGATTGACAATAATTCAGGTTGTAAAGGGACGTGTAACCGGGTGGAGCAGTATCAAATTCCACAACAGTTAAAAGATAAATGGTGTGCCAAAGACGGGGATTGTTATGATGAAATTTTGGTAGATAGTTTAAAAGCCTATCTTGCAGCGATTCCTGAAGCTGACAAAACCCCACGTTTAATTGTAATACATCAAATGGGCAGTCATGGACCGGCTTATTACCAGCGTTCAACACAGAAATTCCAACCGTTTAAACCCAGCTGTAATACCAATGCGATTCAAGGCTGTAGCAGCACAGAATTATTGAACAGTTATGATAATTCGATTGTATATACTGACCATGTTTTAAGCTCGCTTATTCAGGTACTCAAAGGCAATACCGCCTATCAAACTGGATTCTGGTATTTGTCCGATCATGGTGAGTCGACAGGGGAACATGGTTTATATTTACATGGCTCACCGTATGCGATTGCACCCACTCAACAAACCCATATTCCAATGTTGATGTGGTTTTCACCGGAATGGACTCAAAACAATTCTGCACAAATTGCTTGCTTAGCCAAGCAAAAAAGCAAAGAATTGAGTCAAGATAACTTGTTCCCAAGTCTGCTCAGTTTGTTGGATGTTAAAACCCAGGTTATTGATGAACAGAATAATATGCTGCAGCAATGTGAATCAAAAAAGAAAGTGTGAGTTTAAGGCATGACTAAAATATTAATGATTGAAGATGATTTTATGATTGCTGAATCCAGCATGACGTTGTTGAAATATCAGCAATTTGATGTGGAATGGGTCAACAATGGGATTGATGGTTTAAAAAAACTGGCCCAGGAAAAGTTTGATATTGTTTTGCTCGACCTTGGCTTACCGATGATGGACGGTATGCAAGTTTTAAAACAGATTCGTCAGCAGTGGCCGGCTTTGCCGGTACTGATTATTTCCGCACGTGACCAGTTGCAAAACCGTGTGGACGGATTGAATAATGGTGCAGATGACTACTTGATCAAGCCCTATGAGTTTGATGAATTGTTGGCGCGTATTCACGCTTTATTACGCCGTAGTGGCGCAGAATCGGCACTGCAAGACAGTCTGAAAATTTTAAGTTATGGTGATTTGGTCTTGGATGTCGAGCAGCATATTGCCAAGTTCAAAGGGCAATATATTGATCTCTCCAATCGTGAGTGGGCGATTTTAACTCCTTTGGTCAGTCATCCGAACAAGATTTTTTCTAAAGCCAATTTAGAAGATAAGTTATATGATCTAGATAGCGAAGTAAGCAGTAATACTATTGAGGTCTATGTGCATCATTTGCGTACCAAACTGGGCAAAGATTTCATTCGCACCATTCGTGGTTTAGGCTATCGACTCGGACAACTATAAGGTTAGCATTTGGTGCAGTCACAGTATTCATTAAGAAAACGCCTGATTATTTATATTTCTGTTTTTAGTATTGCCTTGGGTTGCCTGCTGATTTTTTCTGCTTATCGGATTGCGCTACAAGAAATTAATGAAGTTTTAGATGCGCAGATGCAAAATTTGGCAGAACGCGTCGCGGCTCATGATCCTGAACCAGTTAAAAGCCAGTTTGATCCATCCAAGCATTATCACGAAGAAGATTTGTTTGTTGATGTGTGGTCTTATGCAAGTGAAGAACATAAAAGTCATGCTTTAAATTTGTTGATCCATCCTGTTCATAAAGCAGGATTTTATACCCACAAAACCGCACAAGACATTTGGCATACTTATGTTTTACCTTTAGAACATTATCAGGTTCAGGTCAGCCAGCAGCAATCGACACGGCAGCGTTTAGCACTCGAGCTTGCTGGAAACATGTTTATTCCTTATTTGCTGTTTATGCCTTTTGTGATTTGGGGATTAAGCTGGATTATTAGTCGCAGTTTACAACCACTCGATGATTTTAAAGCGGAATTGGCACAGCGTGATTCAGACGAGCTAAGTGCAATACAACTCAATGATTATCCTGTGGAAATCGAGCCTACCATTACCGAAATGAATCATTTGTTTGAGCGTATTTTACATTCGCAACAGGAACAGCGACAGTTTATTGCCGACGCTGCACATGAGTTACGCACCCCCATCACTGCACTAAATTTACAAATGCAAATTCTGTTAAAACAATTTCCAGAAGATCGTGATTTACAGAATTTGAGTAAAGGATTAATCCGCATTCAACATTTGGTTAGCCAGTTACTCAATCTGGCAAAACAAGATGCTTCGATGCTGGAGCTGGAAAGCAAACAGCAGTTTTTACTCAATCAGGTCGCGGCAAATTGTGTGGAGCAGTTGATTCATTTAGCGATGCAAAAAGAAATTGATTTAGGGATGGAACGTCAGGAAGAAATCCTGCTAAATAGCCAGGAATCTGCTGTGCATTCGATTATTTTTAACCTGGTTGATAACGCGATTAAATACACGCCGAATCAAGGCGTGATTAACGTTTCTGTATTTGAACAAGACGGTTTCGCCATGGTTCAAGTCGAAGATAGTGGCCCGGGGATAGCCCCTGAGCTACACCAGCAAATTCTGAAACGTTTCTATCGGGTTCATCATCATTTAGAAATGGGTAGTGGTTTAGGGCTTTCTATTGTCGATAAAGCCACGGAACGGTTAGGAGGCCATATTTCTTTCTCAACGAGTGCCAGTCTGGGTGGCTTACAAGTGAATGTGCAATTGCCGCTGTTCAAGCAGATTTAAAGAACCATTATTCTTGAGATGAGTGAGTGGTGGTAAAATGCTTGTAATTGAAAAAGTAAAAAACCACATTAACCAGCCAGATAACCCATGCTGTCCACAGATTATGACTGAGAAAATGCGCTCCACGCATCATCTGGGCCCAACCCATGGCAAAACCTAAAATACACCCCGAGACCAGAAAAAAGTACGCGCGCTTTTTATTGGATAGGCGAAATACAGCATAACCTGCCATAAGCGCAAAACCTGTAGACGCATGCCCACCGGGGAAACAATGCCCTTTAGTGGCTGAAAAATCCCAAAAGAAGCCTTGAGATGTAGGTATTGTGATATTCCAAGGACAGGCATGGGCGGATTGAGATTTTAACAGTCCAATGATGGAGGTCGATAGTATGACCATGCCGAAAAAATAGCCATAGCTCCAGCGTACCGGTCTTAACTTTTCAACTTTAAAAGACGCCAGCCACATGATAAAAAAAATGACATAGACCAAAATGATCAGATCTTTGACATAACGGTGATTCAGTTCGGCTAAATACCAGTTATCTCGCAGCAAGAATTGTCCAGATTCACTTACCCAAGGATGAATCAGTGCAAGATCGAGTGATCCACCGATAGGAAAAAACACCCAAAGCATGCAAAAACTAATGACCAGGAAGCAGCCTTGATAAAGGATGAAGCGTTGCTTGTCGTGCATAAAAAAGATCGATTAATTTTATTTGTGCTATTACAGCAACAAAAACTTAATCTAGACTTAAGTAATGGCGGCAAAGATGCTCTAATCACCTAGAAAGTTATGTGCGGATGGACAATAACCTTGTGCTGAATCGTAATAAACCTATCAAGGAAACAGCTTAAGCAGGCACGTCTTCGGTGCTACATTAGTCCACAAGATTTGTGAGGTATTAAAATGACGATTCGTGCTGTTTTATTTGATCTGGATAATACCTTAACCCATCGTGATCAAAGTATCTTGGCGTATAGCCAACATTTGGCTCATACATATCAGCAGCAATTACAGCATGATCAGATTAGTCAAATCCCGTCAATTATTCGCCGTATTGATAATGGGGGTTATCCTAAAAAAGAGTTGCTCACCCATCCGAGTATTGCAGCTTCCGTGGGATATGCGCTGCAACAAGAACTGACGTGGAGCAGTCTGCCGGACTTGGATGAACTCACTCAGTTCTGGTTTCAGCAATTTGGGTTATCTGTGGTTGCCATGCCAGGTGCGAATAGCTTATTAGCAGAGTTAAAACAGCAGGGTTATAAACTGGCAGTCATTTCCAATGGTGGACATGCCACCCGTTTAACCATTCTGCAAGGCTTGGGTTTTAGCCATTATTTCGATGAAATTATCAGTTCTGAACTGGTCGGTATCAGGAAACCGAATCCTGAAATTTTTCTGCATACCAGCCGTCAATTAAATATTGTCCCGGAAAATTGTCTTTTTATTGGCGATCATCCCGTCAATGATATACAAGGCGCAACTCAAGCCGGTATGAAGGCTTTATGGCTGCAGGGTTTTCATAAGACCGGAGCGCATAAACCCATCAATACAATTCAAAATTTAGCTGAAATTAAGCAATATTTATAAGGTTCATTATCCCTTATCTATTTTCAGAAATAGAAATAATATTTATACAGATAAAAAAAGCGACCCTTTCGAGTCACGCTGAAAATCGTCATTAAGTTTCAAAAATCAGGTTTAAAAATCAGGTTTAAAATTTAAGCCCTAAAATAGGGCGTCTTCTGAGTTGGCTGAAATTTTGTGAATCGATAAGTCCGCACCACGAAATTCATCTTCTTGGGATAAGCGGATACCCATGGTGATTTTAAGGGCACCGTAAACCAGAAAGCCACCAGTAAGTGCAATCGAGATTGCGAGGAATGTACCAATCATTTGCGAAATCATGGAAACGTTGCCGAGGCCGCCTAACCATTGTTGTCCAAAAATACCTACGGCTAAGCCACCAAATGTGCCGCATACGCCGTGCAATGGCCAAACCCCCAAGACGTCATCGATTTTAAGTTTGTTTTGGGTATAGGTAAAGAGTTTCACGAAAATCACCCCTGCAACTGCTCCAATAATAAGTGCTCCGACCGGGTGCACCACATCAGAACCTGCACAGATGGCCACTAAGCCCGCCAAAGGACCATTGTGTAAAAAACCCGGGTCATTTTTACCCATAAAGTTGGCAGCCAGAGTTCCACCGACCATCGCCATGAGTGAGTTAATTGCCACCAGTCCTGAAATGGCATCCAGACGTTGTGCGCTCATCACGTTAAAACCAAACCAGCCCACGATTAAGATCCAGGAACCTAAAGCCAGAAACGGAATGGAAGAAGGAGGATGTGCGCTCACTCGGCCATCTTTTTTATAACGTCCATAACGCGCACCAAGTAAAAGCACCGCCACTAAAGCAATCCATCCGCCCATGGCATGCACCACCACAGAACCGGCAAAGTCATGAAAACTTGCACCAAATGTGCTTGCTAACCATTTTTGCAGTCCTAAATTACCATTCCATGCAATGCCTTCAAAGAAAGGATAGATCAAGGCGACTAATAATAAGGTCGCAATCGCTTGGGAACGCATTTTGGCACGTTCGGCAATACCGCCAGAAATAATGGCAGGAATAGCCGCAGCGAAGGTCAGCAGAAAGAAACAGCGCATCAGGTTATAGCCATGATCCGCAGCTAAGGTCGTGCCAATATGGAAAAAATGCTGTCCATACGCAATATAGTAGCCAACAAAAAAATAGGCGATAGCTGAAATGGAGAAATCAGTCAGAATTTTACTCAGCGCATTGACCTGGTTTTTATGTCGGACTGTACCCAACTCCAAAAATGCAAAACCTGCATGCATGGCTAAAACTAAAACCGCACCAAGGAGGAGAAAGAGTAAATCTATATTTTGCATATTTTGGCCCCATTTTAGTGCTGTTTTTCACAAAAAGAAGATCAGTATATCGAGGCCTAGGATTTGAGAAAGATGTTTGAAAGAGGGAAATTTTGATCATTGATGCAAAAAAATGATCAAGACTCGATATAAAGCAGAGTGTTGCTTTAATAAACAATATTTGTTTCATTATGGTGCGCTTTTTTATTCTAAAATTATAAATAAATATATGATAATTAGATTAATTTTTTATTTTGATTTTTTCTGGTTTTTAGCTTTGAATTCATGGCACTGAATAGTGGCAAAGGCTATTAATCTAAAATATTAAAAATAATTTAAAGGTAAAATAGTAATATGCATTTTGATGAAGCAATTTTAGATGCTTTTACAATCAATTATGGGGCAGTGTAAAAAAATCGTTGTTATTCGGAATTCAAGTGCAAGGAGTCGAAGCTACAAATAAAATAAAAATGAATCGAGCTTAATTTTTAACTCTAAATCGAGTGAATGATTAATTAATATTGGATACAAAACCTATAATGAATTGGTAGCTTTAGTTTTGATATCCCAGTTGCAACCTTGGAAGATAAGTGCTCATTTTATATTATATTTTAGGTCTTAAAGATGAAGCGGAGTATGCTTGCAGTAGTGGCACTGGTAAGTTTTAATTATTCATTTGCAGCAGAGGGCAGTCAGTTTGACTGGAGTTATGCACAACAGACTGCACCAGCGCAATGGAGCAAGATTAAATCTGAATATCAAGCCTGCGAAGGGCTGAATCAAGCACCGATTAATATTGATCAAACCATCTCAGCAAAACTGCCTGCTTTAAAATTAAATTACAGCTCGAAAGCAGATACGATTATTAATAATAACCGGACTGTGCAAATTAATTTTGCCGAGGGCAATACCCTGGAATTGGATCATAAGCTCTTTCATCTCAAACAATTCCATTTACACAGTCCAAGCGAAAATACCATTAAGGGAAAAAGTTTCGCGATGGAGATGCATTTGGTGCATGCCACAGAACAAGGTGAGTTGGCAGTAGTAGCTGTGATGTTTAATGAGGGTCAGGAAAATAAAAAACTGAAACAACTTTGGAAAGAATTGCCGAAAAAAGCAGGCAATGCCGTACAGCTGAAACATCAAGATTTAGCTGCTGCTTTCCTACCTGAAAAATTAGATTATTATCGTTTTAATGGTTCGCTCACCACGCCACCGTGTTCTGAAGGTGTACGCTGGATTGTGCTTAAAGATATTCAACAAGCGTCAAAACAGCAAATTAAGGCATTTTCAAGTTTGCTAGAACATCCGAATAATCGTCCTGTACAGCCGGCCAATGCACGCTTGGTGCTTGAATAATTTTTTCCCATAAAAAAAGCAGATCTTAAGATCTGCTTTTTAAATATGTTCAGGTTTAATGCAAAATTTTATCTAGGAACTGCTGAGCGCGTTCGCCACGCTGGGTATTAAAGAATTCATCTTTAGTACAGTCTTCTACAATTTTCCCCTGATCCATAAAGATTACCCGGTTAGCCACCTGACGTGCAAAGCCCATTTCATGCGTGACACACATCATGGTCATGCCTTCTTTGGCCAGTCCTACCATCACATCTAAAACTTCGGTAATCATTTCAGGGTCAAGTGCCGAGGTCGGTTCATCAAACAGCATGGCAATTGGATCCATACTCAACGCACGGGCAATGGCAACCCGTTGTTGCTGTCCACCGGAAAGTTGTGCAGGAAATTTATCCGCCTGAGCACTCAGTCCAACCCGATCTAGATACGCCAAACCTTTTTTCTTGGCTTCGGCTTCAGAACGTCCCAAAACTTTAATCTGGGCAATGGTTAAATTTTCAGTAATGGTTAAATGTGGAAATAACTCAAAATGCTGAAACACCATACCGACACGACTGCGCAATAGGTTTAAATTGGTTTTCGGGTCTTTAATCGAAATACCATCTACCATAATATTGCCTTGCTGAAAGGCTTCCAGACCATTCACCGTTTTAATCAGGGTCGATTTCCCCGAACCCGAAGGACCACAGACCACCACCACTTCACCTTGACGAATTTGCGTCGTACAATCTGTAAGTACCTGAAATTTATCGTACCATTTACTCACGTTCTGAATGTCGATCATCACTTTGTTATCATTCATACGTGTAACCTTCTTTGTAATTTTTTAACAGCATACGTGGCCAAAAGACTAATGGTGAAATATACCAGCCCTGCAAATAAAATGTACTGGGTCAGCAATGACATCAGGTCACCACGGACATAGTTGGTTCTGAAAAAGTCCAGTAAACCGATGGCATAGACCATGGTTGAATCCTGAAATAAGATAATGGTTTGTTGCAGTAGCAAAGGCGTCATTTTACGAAAGGCTTGCGGCAAGATAATGAGTCGCATGGATTGCCCATAACTCATGCCTAAGGCCGAAGCTGCAGCGGATTGTCCGCGTGGAATCGACTGAATGCCGGCACGCACAATTTCAGAAAAATAAGCTGCTTCAAATAGCATAAAAGCAACAATACTGGAGACCAAAGCGGTATCAATGGTCAGATAATTTCCCGTAACTGCGGTATAAATAAAAGGCACCGCGAAGTAGAACCACATCAATACCAGCAGTAAGGGAATGGAACGAAACAGGTTTACGTAGCCTTGTGCAATCCAGTTCAACACTTTAATGGAAGATAAACGCATTAAAGCCAAAATGGTGCCAATTAAAATTCCACCGACGGTTGCAATACAGACCACTTTTAAAGTGATACTAAAGCCATGCCATAAGGCAGGACCAGACAGTTGTAAGTCATTTAAAAATGCAGAGAGCCATTCCATTATTTACCTCCTGCAATTAAACCGGGTACATATAAGCGTTTTTCCAGCAGGGTCATCGCAGAGATTAAACAGACATTAATCACAATGAAAATCACGGTCACAATGGTGTAAATTTCAATGGTATTTTGCGTGTATTCACTGATGGTTTTCATTTGGGAAATAATTTCTGCAACTCCCACCAGTGAAGCAACGGAAGTATTTTTTACACAATTGGTCAGCTCTGAACTGAGCGGTGGCAAAATGGTACGAAAGGACTGCGGTAAAATTACATAGCGATAGAGCTGAGCAGTACTAAAACCCATGGCATAGCCGGCATTCACCTGGCCGACCGGCAAGGCTTCAATGCCTGTACGTACCTGTTCACAGACCCGTGCAGCGGTAAATAAACCCAAACCGACACTGGCTGAAATCAGTGCTGTGGTATTGGCACCCAGGTCATTGATCCACCAGTCGCGAATGACTGAGGGTAAAAAGTTGGGAACCACATAAAACCAGATAAATAATTGAATCAGCAACGGTATATTTCGGAAAATAGTGACATAGCCTGTACCAATGGCGCGTGCAGTTTTATTTGGCAAGGTCCGCATGATGCCCAGAATACTGCCCAAAACCATGGCAATGCTCCACGCGACAAGGGCAATCACCAACAACCAGCCCAGACCCACTAAAACCCATTGCAAATAGGTACTATCACCGACCCCTGTGGATTGCCACAAAACACTCCAATTCCAACTATAATTCATAGTGACTCCACCGAAGAATCAGGTAAAAATCCATGTTTACCTGATCTTGAAAGTATGTTGTTTTAAAGTTTATTGATCGCGATCGTGCGGTGTAGCAATTAACGCTTTAAGCTGATCTGACATTTTGAAGTTTAGATTAATATTTTTTGGTGGAATCGGTTGCTGGAACCATTTTTCGTACATTTTATTGATTTCACCAGAACTATACGTGGCTTTAATCGCATCATCGACCACTTGTTTAAAACCGGTGTCACCTTTACGCAGCATACAGCCATAAATTTCGTGAATTGGGGCTGTACCGACAATTTCCCACTTATTTGGATCAGCGTCTTTAGATTTTTCACCGGCAAGTAGGATGTCATCCATCATAAAGGCAGCGGCACGTCCGTTTTGTAGCATCAAGAATGATTCTGCATGGTCTTTGGCAGAAATAATTTCCCCAATCCCGAGCTCCTGCTGATGCTGACGAATATAACGCTCAGAGGTTGTTCCTGCGGTCGTTACCAGTTTTTTGCCTTTTAGATCCGTAAAATCTTTCACTCCAGAATTTTTGGCGGTAAGCAGACGGGAACCGACTTCAAAGAAACCGACAGAAAAATCGACTTGTTGCTGGCGTTCCTTGTTGTTGGTGGTTGAGCCACATTCTAAATCGACCGTGCCATTTGAAACCAAAGGGATACGGTTTTGGCTGGTGACCAGGTTATAGCGAATTTTCAAGTCCGGCATATTCAGCTTTTTCTTCACTGCATCTACAACTTGTAATTGCAGGTCATGTGCATAACCGACCGGCTGATTCGGGTTGTCTGCGATGTAAGAAAAAGGAATGGAAGAATCGCGATAGCCCAGCACAATGGTGCCAGATTTTTTGATTTTATCGAGGGTACCTGAAGTGGCAGCATCGGTAGTTGTTCCCGCCGCCTTTTCGCCCGCTGCTGGAGCCTTATTATCACTACAGGCACTTAGGCCAAGCATGAGTGCACTTGCACACAGTAGGGACGTTACGCTGCGTTTATGTGTCATCTATAAAACTCCTTTTTTATTTCATTATCATCAAGTGCTAAGTTGTTGGTGGAACGCCACCAGTTTTTATGCATAAGATGTTTTTTTCTATGTATATATAAATACATCAGATTTCATCTTAAGCGAGTTTCGAACCATTGCTCAAGCAAAATTTTGGCAGAATTTGTTAATGATAAATATTGAGGAAATAACCAGTTTTTAGGTCAAAAGCTGTATAGCACGTGACTTTAACTGCAGCAGAAAACATGCCAGATTGAGTCTGATTTTCAGACTCACGACTAAAGTTTAACAGGGCTTCATTTGAGCAAAAGACAAAAGTATTTAGTTTTTATACTATTTTATCTTATCATTTGATCATTCATGGCTTTGGCCCAGCGGCAGCATTGGCAACGTGAACATTGCTGATCGGGCTTGGAAATATAATCGACATAACCGCAGTACATACAGGCATAATAGGTTTCTGATTCTACCTGCTTGACTTCCTTGTATTTTTTAGGAAAAAGGGGGAGACCGTAACGTACTTCATCAGGTTTGAACAACAAAATACTAAATTCGCCGTCGGTTTCCAGCAAGCCGACACGCACCTGACCCAAATGTTCGATGCCTTGCTGACGCATTTCAGCAAAGAATTCATCATGCGACATTTTTCCGCGTTTAATCTTGTCCAGAATCAGCATGCCATCTTCCACAATATACAGCGATGTTCCTTCAATCAAGTCTTCAAAAGGCTGGTATTTCATCATCAGCCAGGTGGTCAGACGATAAAGTATGATCACAATACTCATGATCAGCAGGGCTTGAATCAGCGGCAGGTCTTCAGTGAACATCGGGTCACCGGCAATCGAACCGAGTGATAAAATAATGGCCAGCTCAAAAATGGACAGTTGCCGGATACCGCGTTTCCCGGTTAGGCGCAGAAAGATCATGATCATGCTAAACATAAGTACTACGCGTATGGTGATTTCTGCGGCAAATGTCCAGGTGGTGTCATGAATAAAGATAGTTGCCCAATCCATCAATGTTGTTCCTTTCTATAACTGGTTCATCATTCTTCTTATACTATGCCTGAGTAGAGCAGGGTGTATGTTTATATTTAGGTAAAGAACTGCCAGTATTTTAGTAACTTACTGAATTTAAAGTCACCAGGTTTATGCAATAAAAAAATGAATAATCTAATAACTAAATGTGCACTTTTAACTTTTGCCTAGCTTTAGACTACTTGCTGTTATCTGTCATTGAGTCAGGAATATTGCTATAGTTTTTCTTTTGCTTTTTTCTTTCCTATGTCTTTCGATTTAAAAACCACAGTTCAGCCAGATGCAGAGCTTTCGCCACAACAGAAAAAGCTGAATCGCCTGATTGAAAAAATTGAACAGCAAAAAATAGACCTGGTAGCATGGGAAAAAGCCCAAAACGACATTCAACAATACGCGCGTCAAACTTTGGTGCCGGTTTATAACGAATTACACACTGTATTGTTTCAGCAGCTTGAACAGTTATGGAAACATTTACATGGCGGTGAATTTTCAAAAGCTGAAGTCGTGCTGCTTGATGAAAAAATCCAACACCTTGCAGCTTATTTAAAAGACTCAAAAGCATTGTCCGAGCAAGAAACCAATACAGTCGAAGAAATTGATACCTTCTATCAGCAATATGCAGAGCATACGAACGCGAAGAAAACCAAGAAAAAGCCTTTAGCTGAAACAGATTCTATATTTGACAGCGTTGAATCAGATGCAGATCAAACAGCATTTGATACTTTCGATGATTGGGACAATACAAAGCACGAACAGCAACGTGAAGAAGCCAAACTTAAAAAACAACAGGAGAAGCGCGAGCAAGCTGAGAAAATGACAGAGCAGTCGCTTAAAACTGTTTATTTAAAAATTGCTGCCATCATTCATCCTGACCGTGAACAGGATGAAAGCAAGAAACTTGAAAAAACTGAAATGCTGCAGTATGCCAATGCCGCTTATGAGCAGCAGGATTTATTCTATTTACTGAAACTGCAAATACAGATTGAGCAAAATAGAGGAACAACACAAAAGGGTTTAACTGCGGATCAAATCAAGTTTTATAAATTGGCACTTGATGCACAAAGTCTGCAATTAGATAGTCAAATAGATGACATCATTGATTCATTGGTCTGGTCAGAAAATGCCAAAATTGCGGTGAAAAAGTCCAAAGGGAAGGTTCAGATTGCTGACTTGTATAAACAAATAGATGCCGATACTTCGTCTTTAAAGCAGCAGGTAAAATGGGAAAAAGAACGGTTGAAATATATGAGTCGGGTAAAAGGGTTAGAGATGTTGTTGCAGAATGGGGCGATTTAATGCTTTTCTCCCTCTCCCTTTGGGTGAGGGTCGGGGTGAGGGTTATTTTTTAGCTTCACCTCTCCCTAGCCCTCTCCTGAGAGGAGAGGGAACTCCATTGTGTATCGTATAATATGAATAAAATTAAGAAAAAATAAAATGAAAATAGATCCCCAACTTTTAATCTTCGCCAAATCCATGCGTCACTCCGCAACAGATGCTGAACAGCTCATGTGGCAAATACTCCGTGCTAAACGTTTAATGAATCTGAAATTTCGCCGTCAGCATGTGATCGCACCTTACATCGTAGATTTTTACTGTCATGAAATTGGTTTGGTGATTGAGTTGGATGGCAGTCAGCATGGTACTGATGATGCGATTGAATATGATGCTGAGCGAACTAAGTTTTTAGGGGCTTTGGATTTGAAAGTAGTGCGGTATTGGAATCATGAGGTGTTGAATCAGGTAGATTCCATATTAGAAAATTTATGGGAAATTTGCCTAAAACTAAAAGATGATACGTAATGGAAGCGCCTTCTCCCTAAGGGAGAAGGCGGGGAATGAGGGGGAGAAGTAATAATGAAAACATCTTTAAAAGCAGACCTCTCCCTAACCCTTTCCTGAAAGGAGAGGGAACTTCATTGTGTATCCAATGAAAAGTGAATTTATAAAAGATGCTCCCTCTCCCTATGGGATGAGAAGCGCTGCTTCGGAAGGGGGAAGGGCTATTGATTTAACAATACAGATAGAAAAGGATCATTTTTAACGTAAGTTTTCCAAAAAGCAGAAAAGGGATAGTTGGGTTTAAGCATGTTACTTATTCTTTCAACTAAATCCTCTTTTTCTCTTTGTATTAAGCGATTTAAGCCATTTTTAAGTTGGAAACGTAAACTTTGCAAATAAGCATGTTCTTCCAGTATTTTCTCTTTCAAATACTGATGACTTACTTGTTGCGTACCACTATTAGCATTGTTATAGCACTGTTCTAATAAAGCTATAGTTTTGTTTGTTAGATCAAATAAATCAAAACTACTATTTAGATTGTTAGTTAAAGTGATTTTCCCATTTGGAACACTTGGTGCTTCTAATCCAATAGCAATATCTACATTATGGTTTTCATTACAGCAATCAAGTAATTCTTGATGTCTAGGTCCTTTGATTCCATTACAGTGGGAACAAGAATAATAAAGATTTTTCCAATTAGTTTTTAATTCTTTATCTTGATTAAGGTGTGGTACAAAGTGTTCAATATTTATGTTGCCAAAATCTGACTGTTCACATAAGTAACATTTAGATAGAAAATCCTTTTTTAATTGGTTTACAACTAGAGGATCTCGATAGTTACCATTATTCCATTCAATAGGGGTTTCTGATCTTGTTACTTTAAACATCAAGATCTCCTAATTCTTGATTGTCTAGTAAATGATTTAATGCTTTAAAATAAAAAGATTTAGATTAAACATCAAGTTGTTTAGCAAAAGGAGTAATATTTCTTAAAATCTTTCTAAGTTCCTCAAAATTATGTGCATCCTTATTTAGAATTCTAACTATTTCTTTAATTTCTGATTGTAGTTTTTCAGATTGTACCTCAACATGGAATAATCCTTTAATTACTGATTCATATGAGTAACGACTTAAATCTTTTTCAATAAGTTCATTAGTTGTTAAATCGAAAACAACAGTATTGATATTTTGTGAAGTAATCACAAAAGGGGAATGTGTACTTACAATAAATTGTACTTTAGGAAATGCTTTTATCAGAAACGGTAGAATCTTTTTTTGAAGTGATATATGAAGATGTACGTCAACTTCATCAATTATGGCTATACCTATTAACTTTTCAGGTTCTAAATCTTTTATTTGTGCACGCATTAATAAATTTGTATAAATATTAAATATAGCTTTAAAGCCTGATGATAATTGATCAAATGAAAAGGAATTTTCTCCTTGTTTAATTAATACTTTATTCCCGTCTTGAGTAAATGAGAGTTTAGTATCGTGATTTTCAAATATCCATTGTAGATCAGATTCTACTTTTATGAACCATTTTTCAAGTTTACTAATTTGCTTAATTTTTGTTCCTTCTATAGTTCTATATTCCATTAAATTAAGTAATTTAGATTTTTGATGTACTAAATATGCCTCTAATGCACCTTCAATATTAGCTAATGAGTCACTGTTCAGAAAATCATCATATGTCTTAAAAGTATCTAAAGAGAAATCCATTCTTGGAACTCTAGAGGCATCGAAGAAAAAAACATTATTTTTATCATAAGAAGACATAATTACTTCTAAATGTTTTCTATTTAATAAATAATTATTACTTAAGTTATTTATTTTTCTAACATAGTCATGTATGTGCTCTGGTGAAGAGTAGTAGTAGTTCTTCTGATTATCTTTAAAATTTTTAAATCGTAAGTTCAGATTATTGTTTTTAGAAAATATTCCTAACTTTTGTTGAAAAATATTATATTTGTAATTTAACTTTTCTTGAAATTTATTTAATTCTTTTGTAAATACAAAATCTAGATTAGCTATATCCTGTAAAAATATTTCATTAAGATGTTTATTTTCTTTTTCATGAAATTCTAAGGAAGAATGAAAGTTTTTTACACCATAATTTATTAAAGATATTAACTCATCCTTAAGTCGCTCTCTATTCTCAGAGTTATGTCGACCATTTCGTCCTGTTAAATCATTAGCAAGATTGTTTAAGAAACGAGTTTTACCCGCCCCATTATTTCCTGTAATAATGAGGTTTTTACCATCGAGTTGTAATACTTTTTCTTTGAAAAATAAAGCAAAAATTGAAGACATAGGGCAAAATAAAGGGCTGAATAATCAGCCCTTTATACTACGAAATTAGTTAAATTAACAACACATTAAAGCGCTGCAATCTGATCCATATTCGCTTGAATCTTCACTAACTGGTCAACAAACTCAGCAAGCTTTATTTTTTCGCCCTCAACCACAGCAGCAGGTGCTTTTGCCACAAAACCTTCATTTGAAAGTTTTCCTGCAATTTGGTCATGTTGCTTTTGAACTTTATCAAAGTCTTTCTGCAAACGACCCAATTCCGCTTTAGGGTCAATTAGACCCTTCATTGGAACAAATACAGAGGCGTGACCAACTACGCTAGATGAAGACAATGGTGGTTGTTCGCCATTTGCCAAGTAGGTGATGCTTTCCACTTTCGCTAATGCTTTAAACAATGGTTCGATACGTGAAATTTGCGCAACCTCAGCATCCGTAATGTTTTGCATCAATACTGGAAGCAAACGTGCATTACCTAAGCCCATTTCGCCACGGATGTTACGTACCGCACCAATCAAACCTTGTAACCAATGCATATCTGCTTCAGCTTGGTCATTAATCAACGCTTGATCTGCAACAGGGTAAGCCGCAGTCATAATGGTTTCACCGCCCAAACCAATCATTGGTGCAAGGGTTTGCCAAATTTCTTCAGTCAAATACGGCATAATTGGATGTGCAAGACGTAAAGATGCTTCCATCACCGCAAGAAGAACACGACGAACTTCTGCTTTACGCTCTTCAGAGACATTTTCATCATTCAGAACAGGCTTGGTCAGCTCGACATACCAGTCACAGTATTCATTCCAGATGAACTCGTAAATCGCTTGCGCCGCCAAGTCTAAACGATAGGTTACAAACGCTTGTTGAACTGCAAGTTCCGCTTTTTGCAAACGGCTCACGATCCATTGTTCAGGCAACTCCCAAAGATCAGGACGTGCAGTTTGGCCTACAGTTTGACCTTCCACATTCATCAGAACGAAACGCGTACCGTTCCAGATTTTGTTACAGAAGTTACGGTAGCCTTCAACACGTTTCATGTCGAACTTGATGTCACGGCCGGTGTTGGCAAGCGCACAGAAGGTGAAACGAACGGCATCCGTACCGTAAGCTTGAATGCCTTCAGGGAATTCTTTACGGGTTGATTTTTCAATCTTCGCTGCCTGTTTCGGGTTCATCAGACCAGTGGTACGTTTTTGTACCAACGTTTCTAAATCTACACCGTCAATCAGGTCTAAAGGATCAAGCACGTTGCCTTTAGATTTAGACATTTTCTGACCTTCGCCATCACGTACCAAACCATGTACATACACAGTTTTGAACGGAACTTGTGGCGTGCCATCTTCATTTTTCATGAAGTGCATGGTCATCATGATCATGCGGGCAACCCAGAAGAAGATGATGTCAAAACCGGTTACCAATACATCTGTTGGATGGAAGGTATTGAGGAAATAGTTTTCAGCATCTTTTTTCGCATCGCCAGTCCAACCTAAAGTTGAGAATGTCCACAAACCAGAGGAGAACCAGGTATCCAAAACGTCTTCGTCTTGTTTCAGTTCAACATCCGCAGCAATGCCATTTTCCGCGCGCACTTCCGCTTCAGAACGACCTACATAAATGTTGCCATCTACATCGTACCAAGCCGGAATGCGGTGACCCCACCAGAGTTGACGTGAGATACACCAGTCTTGAATGTTGTTCATCCAGGCCATGTACATGTTGCTGTATTGCTCAGGCACGAATTTGATGTCGCCATCTTTAACCGCTTTAATTGCAGGCTCAGCAAGCGGTGCAATTTTCACATACCATTGGTCTGTTAAAAGTGGTTCAACGATGACGCCTGAACGGTCACCGCGAGGTGCTTTCAAGTCGTACGGTTGAATTTGTTCTAACCAGCCCTCGCTTTCGGCTTGTTCAACCAGTTTTTTACGTGCAGCAAAACGCTCTAAACCAATATAGTCTGTAGGTGCAGCCATGGTTTTAGAAATTTGTTCACCCGCTTTGGCAATGTATTCAAACTCAGCCAACACTTCAGCATTTTTGTTGAAGATGTTGATGATTGGCAAGTTGCAACGTTTACCCACTTCATAGTCATTGAAGTCATGTGCAGGAGTGATTTTTACGCAGCCTGTACCGAAATCTTTTTCGACATATTCATCGGCAACCACAGGAACCAGACGGCCTGAAATTGGCAGAACGATGTTCTTACCTACAAGATGTGCATAGCGTTCATCTTCAGGGTGTACCGCAACAGCCGAGTCACCGAGCAAGGTTTCCGGACGCGTGGTTGCTACAACAAGGAAGTCGTTGCCATCTTTGGTGCGAAGGTCTTTATCTTCAAAGAAATATTTAAAGTGCCAGAGTGAACCTTTTTCTTCTATCGATTCAACTTCAAGGTCAGAAAGGGCAGTTTGCAGTTTAGGATCCCAGTTCACCAGACGTTTACCGCGGTAAATCAAGCCTTCTTTATGTAAACGTACGAATACTTCTTTCACCGCGTTAGATAAACCATCATCCATGGTGAAGCGTTCACGTGACCAGTCTACTGATGAGCCTAAACGACGAATCTGATTGGTAATATTGCCACCAGACTGTTCTTTCCATTCCCAGACTTTTTCAATGAACTTTTCACGGCCCAAGTCATGACGGCTGATGTCTTGTGCAGCCAATTGACGTTCTACCACCATTTGGGTTGCGATACCGGCATGGTCCGTTCCCGGTTGCCACAAGGTGTTTTTACCTGACATACGGTTATAACGGGTTAAGGCATCCATAATGGCATTGTTAAAACCATGACCCATGTGCAAGTTACCAGTGACGTTTGGCGGCGGAATCATGATACAGAAAGAGTCGCCTTTTTCAGACGGCTTAAAGTAGCCGTTTTCTTCCCAAGTCTTGTACCATTTTTTCTCGATCTCGGTAGGATCGTATGTCGTAGCAATATTTTGCGCAGAATCAGTCATAGTCAGAACAGATCAAAAGTGAATGAAAAATTAGGACTATTGTAGCAAAAAAATTACCGAATGAGGCAGCTTCGCCAAATGCAAACTTTATGCAATTGGCATACACTGAATAAGATCTTATGATAAGAGTTGAATAAAAACAGCGCGAATGGTCGCAGAACAATTCTAAAAAGGACATTATCGGTATGAGCTATTTTATTTCTTTAAAATTAACCCGGGAAACCCATCAGCGCTTTCAGCAGATTCATCAGCAATTGAACCAAGGTGAAAGCCAGAGTTTAGCCAAACCTTTAGGCGAGGTTTTGGCTGATATTTCCTGTGAAATTGTCGATCAGGTGTTTGGGGAAATTGCACGGTTATCGACTTCGGCTGATCGAGAATCCGAAAAGATGGTCCAACAAATTTTAGAGACCGTACGTAAATATATGCCCTGGTCGGTTTCATTCTTTGGCAATGATCGCTTGGTCCCGATGGTAAATTATCTAAAAGATAAGGCCTATGAGAAAAACGGTCAAAATTATATTTCCTATAGCGTCGATCATGTCTTGGTGGTTGAGCTGCTGGAATGTGTAGAGCAAATGAAACAGGGCAATACCCATTATGTTTCGCCAGGCTTAAAGGCATTTACCCAGTTGGTCGATCAAGGGGTGACCAGTCTGGTTCGTGAACCTAAAAACATATTAAAATTCAATTTGGTGGTCGATAAAACCTTAAATGGCGTGATTCATTTGACTACACAGATGGGTTATAAGCGTTTAGAAAGGCTGGGTACCCAGTATGATTCGCAAATGACCCATCGTTATTTTGACCATTTTTTGAGGTTTTTGAATCATGAGCAAAAACATTAATCAGATATCCATGCATTAAGATATTCATGTATTAAGTCTCAACGCATTATTAATCGTAAGTGTAATTAGGAACAACAATATGGCGAAGCAGGACAGTTTAAACAATAAAGTGGTATGGATTACAGGCGCATCTTCAGGTTTGGGTAAGGCACTTGCACAAGAATGTGCCTTACAGGGTGCACAGGTTGTACTCACCGCTCGTCGTATGGATGAACTGGAAAATGTTCGTCAAAGTTTAGTTAGTCCAGATCGACATATTTGTATCAGTGCCGATATTACTGATGAAACTCAAGTTCGTCATGCTTATGAACAGGTTTTAAATGAGAAAGGACGTATTGACTGGTTAATCAATAATGCTGGACTCAGTCAGCGTGCCTTAATTGCCGATACCACCATGCAAACTGAACGTGCAATTATGGAAGTGGATTATTTCTCTCAAGTGTTCCTCACTAAAACCGTTTTACCGACTTTCTTAAAACAAAAATCAGGTCGTATTGCCTTTGTTTCCAGTGTTGCAGGTTTATTGGGGACGCAATACCGCGCAAGCTATTCAGCAGCAAAAGCCGCGATTCATATGTGGGCAAATAGCCTAAGAGCAGAAGTGGCTAATGATGGGGTGGCGGTTTCGGTTATTTTCCCTGGCTTTGTCAAAACCAATGTGTCTTTCAACGCTTTAAATGGCGAAGGCAAAGCCCAAGGTCATCAAGATGAAGCAATTGAGAATGGCTTGCAACCTGAGGAATTTGCTAAAACTGTAGTCAAGTCTCTGTTGAATGATGAAGAATATATTGTCGTTGGTGGTACTAAAGAGAAACTCGGCGTTTTAGTTTCGCGTTTGTCGCCACCGCTACTTTATAAAATGATCCGTAAAATGAAGGTGAAGTAACCGTTTTCTTAAAGCTAGGCAGACTTATTTAAGCCAAATTTGAGTTGAGCATGTACTTTAATGATGAAAAAAAGATTTTTCTTATGGAGTGCATGTCTAAGCTCTTTTTCATTTTAGAACTCCGCTTTAGCTAATCCTTAAGGCAGAGATGGATGAAAGGAATTCTATCTACATGATGCAAAATAAAAAAGTGATACAAAGTAAAAAACGAATCGCTACCAAGATATTCAGTTATGCACTTAAATAAAGCATCATGAAAGGACAGGGAGTCGGGGAAATTGTAAAAAGTTGAACTTTAAATTATCCCGGAAAAACTTCAGGCTTAAATTTGACAGAACTCAGTATTAATTTTCCAAAAGTTTTGTAGATGAATATCAATACTGAGCAATGGATTCAAATAGAGTTATTAACTCTGTATCGCCGTTCCATAAGCAAACACTTCCACCATCCCGCCTTGCATGCCCAGTTCAGTGGTACTCAATCGCAGGCCCATAATATGAGACGCGCCCATCTTTTCTGCTTCCAGTTTTAAACGCACAATCGCTTCACGTCGAGCACGTTCAACCACACTTTCATAACTGGTTAAACGCCCACCGAAAAAGTTCTGAATATTGGCAGTCACATATTTGAAGTAATCATGTGAGATGACCACATTGCTACTCACCAATTGCCCTTGATGAGGTGAGGTCTTAAAGCGACTGTTATCCAGAGTGATATAGGCTAGCCGATGTTCTTGTTGCTTCAGTTCATTTAAATGCTTTCTTTCGGTATGGCGACCGAAGCCCCAGCCTATGGCAAATAAAATCACAAAGATAACAATTTTTAATATCAAGGCATCCATAGCTTAGCCTTGAGTCGGGAAGGGATCAGGTAAGTGTTGTGCATTTGCTTCAACCACGACTGCAGTGCCATATACAAACAGTTCAGAAGCCCCTTGAGCAATATTTGAGGTCGAAAATCGAATACCCACTACAGCGTTCGCACCGATTGATTTTGCTTTTTCAATCATGCGGCTCATGGCTTCCTGACGTGATTCTTCAAGCAATTCGGTATACGCCGTCAGTTCGCCGCCGACTATATTTTTTAAGCCGGCCAGCAGGTCGCGTCCAACGTGTTTACTACGCACCGTGCTGCCATAGACCACATCAATTTGACGGATAATGGTATGTCCCGGAACAGATTCTAAATTACTTAAAAGCATTTTTTGGTATTCAAATAAGGGAGGTTGTAGCGAAGATAGGAAATCATGCTTTAAAAAGCAATAAAAAAGCCTGCAGAGTGCAGGCTTTTTTACAATGCTTAATATTATTGCGTGCTGTTTTCAGCTTTACGTTCAGCAGTAGAAGCTGGTTGTATAACGACATCACCAGTGTTGGCTTTAATACCCCCACCGAGTGTTTTGTAGACTTCCACCTGGTTATTCATGTTGGCTTGTTCAAGCAACAATAATCCTTGTTCAGCAGCATAAGACGCACGTTGCGCATCCAGTACCGTCAAGTAACTGTCAATACCCGCGCGGAAGCGGGCATTAGAAAGTCGGTAGGTGGTATTAGTAGCATCAACTAAACGGCGTTGTGCTGCCAAGCGGTCACCAATATTTTGGCGAACAGCCAAAGCATCATTCACTTCGCGGAAAGCGGACTGAATCGATTTTTCATAGTCAGATAATGCAATTTGCTGATCTGTTTCTGAAATCTTGATATTGGCTTTGCGTGTGCCCCAATCGAAGATTGGAAGATCAATACTTGGACCAATTGACCAGACAAATCCACCAGATTTAAACAAGTCACTTAAGCTGGTTGAAGCATAGCCTGCATTACCCATCAAACTGATAGTCGGGAACAAGCGTGCTTTAGCTGCAGCAATATTGGCACCCGCTGCAGAAAGTTGGTATTCGGCAGCACGGATATCAGGACGGTTATTTAGCAAGTCACTGGGTAACCCCGCACTAAAGGCATTGCTTTTGCTAATACGTGTTACACGTTGAGTTGGTAACAAGTTTGCAGGGACCTGTTGACCTACAAGCAGGTTAAGCAAATTTTGTGCTTGCGCAATTTGAGTCTTATAATTGGCCACATCATTACGTGCAGTTTCTACAGAAATCTGTGCCTGACGAACAGGAACTTCACTGTCAATTCCAACATCGAAACGTTTTTTGTTGAGGTTATAAGATTCAAGCTGAGCTTTTAAGGTTTGGTCCGCAAGTTTTAAATTTGCATTGGCAAACGAATAGTTCAACCAGGCTTGAGCCACCTGACCTATAAGCGCAATTTGAGTAGCATCACGTGCACTTGAAGTGGCTAGATAAGTATCTAAAGCATTGTCTTTTAAGCTACGGACACGACCCCAAAAATCCAGCTCATAGGCAGTTACGCCCAGACCAACATTGTAACTGGTCATTGCACCATTGGTATTGAGCGTATCTTGACGCAGCACACTACCGCTGGCACCAATGGTTGGAAGCTGATTGTTTTGAGTGATTTGATACTGTTGCTGTGCACGTTGAATATTTAATGTCGAGGTACGTAAATCACGGTTATTGGCTAATGCCAGATCGAGCACCTGTAATAGACGCTGATCGGCAAAAAAGTCCTTATAACCCTGTTCAGCAATAGAAGGACCAGAGTTGCTGGTTAAATAACCTTGTTCTGGAATATTGGCTTGAGCGACGGGCTCTGGCCCACGCATGCTTTGACACGCTGTCAAAGCAAGCGCAAGTGCAGATACCGCAATGCTACGACCTGTAACAGACCATACCTTTTGCATCACGATGTTTGCTCCTGATTATTTGGTTTTTTAGGTTTAAATTTAAAGATACTTCGAATCCAGACATAGAACACAGGAATAAAGAAAATACCCAGTAGAGTCGAACTGATTACGCCGCCCAGTACACCATAGCCGACAGAGTGCTGGCTGCCTGCGCCTGCACCCGAAGAAAGGGCAAGAGGAAGTACACCAAAACCGAAGGCTAGGGTAGTCATGATAATTGGACGTAAACGCATTTTTGCTGCATGAAGGGTCGCTTCAAGTAAAGGCTCGCCTTTATCTTCTTGCAGTTCCTTGGCGAATTCTACAATCAAGATCGCATTTTTTGCCGCCAAACCAATCACGGCAATAATCGCCACCTGGAAGTAAATATTATTCGACAGGTTTGGATCTTTCAGCAGCACCATACCCAAGAATGTTAAACCTACTGCACCCACAATACCCAGTGGAATCACCAGCATAACTGAGAATGGAATTGACCAGCTCTCATATAGTGCTGCAAGGCACAGGAACACGATTAACATTGAAAGTGCGTATAGCCCAAAGGTCTGAGAGCCAGATTCACGTTCTTCCAAAGATAAACCTGTCCATTCATAGTCAAAACCGTTCATACCCATTTCAGGCAGTTTGGCGATGATTTCTTCCATGGCAGCCATGGCATCACCCGAGCTGACACCCGGAGCAGGTGTACCCTGAATGTTGACTGATGAAATACCGTTATAACGCTCTAAACGTGGTGAACCATAGGTCCATTCACCGGTCGCAAAGGATGAAAACGGCACCATTTGACCTGTGGTACTACGTACATACCATTTGTTGAGATCTTCCGGCATCATTCGTGCATCAGGAATGGCCTGTACATAAACTTTCTTCACACGACCACGGTCGATAAAGTCATTAATGTATGAACCACCCCAAGCAATACTCATGGTGCTGTTGATTTCTGCAATGCTGACGCCCATAGCGCTGGCTTTTTCATTATCGACATAGATCTTGTACTGTGGCGTATCTTCCTGACCATTTGGACGGACACCAGCAAGACGTTTATCTTGTGCAGCCATACCTAAGATCATGTTACGCGCATTCAACATTTTCTCATGACCATTACCCGCAGCATCTTTCAACATTAAGTTAAAGCCTGCAGAAACACCCAGTTCAGGCATTGCAGGAAGCTGTAAAGGCATGACATAAGAAGCATCTTTAGCAATCACGTTAAGTGCCATACCACGTTGAATAATGGCACCCACAGTAGATTCTTTAGTGGTACGTTCTTCCCAGTCTTTCAGTTTAATAAATGCAAGGCCGGCATTTTGACCGACCCCGGTAAATGAGAAACCAGCGACACTGAATACCGAGTCAACATTGGCTTTTTCACCTTCCAGAAAGAAGCCAGTCATTTGATCAATAACTTTTTCAGTACGGTCAAGCGTGGCATTTGGTGGAAGCTGAACCAGCGTCATCACCACACCTTGGTCTTCATCCGGTAAGAATGAACTTGGCAGGCTCTTGAACAAGAACAATAGACCGACAATCACTACCGTATAAATCGCACCCGCAATGATTTTATGAATCAGCAGCTTTCCGACCCAGTTTTGATAGCCTTGCGCCATACGGTCGAAACGACTATTAAACCCACGGAAGAAGCGGGCAAAGAAACCATTGCTTTGCTCTTTGTTCTTATCATGCTGCTTTAATAAGGTCGCACACAGTGCGGGGGTGAATGTTAATGCCACAATCAGTGACAGAACCATTGCGGTAACCAGCGTAATCGAGAACTGGCGGTAAATCACCCCGGTGGTTCCGCTAAAGAACGCCATTGGAACAAATACTGCAGACAATACTGTGGTAATACCAACCAGTGCACCCGAGATCTGACTCATCGACTTTTCAGTCGCTTCAACAGGTTCGAGGTGTTCTTCCGCCATAATACGTTCAACGTTTTCGACTACTACAATCGCATCGTCGACTAGTAGACCAATGGCAAGAACCATGGCAAACATCGTGAGGGTGTTAATTGAGAAGCCAAACAAGTTGATAATCGCGAATGTACCCAAGACCACCACAGGCACTGCCATGGTTGGAATAATGGTTGCGCGCCAGTTCTGCAGGAACAGGAACATTACCAAGAATACAAGGATGATTGCTTCAATTAAAGTGTGAACTACACTTTCAATTGAAAGTTTGATAAATGGGGTTGTATCAAACGCCAGCTGATCTTTTAAACCAGTTGGATAATTTTTACGTAACTGTACTAGACGTTCTTCTACAGCAGTTGCTGTATCTAATGCATTTGCACCAGTGGCCAGTTTAATCGCTACACCACCCGCAGGCTTGCCATTAAATTTAGAGGTAAACTGATAGTTGTCCGAGCCTAATTCAACTTTGGCAACATCACCCAAAGTGACTTTCGCCCCAGTTCCAGCACTCTTTAGATAAATTCCGCGGAACTGATCTACTGTTTGTAATAAGCTTTGCGCATTTACGGTCGCATTTAAAACTTGACCTGCAACAGCAGGAGCACCACCCAATTGTCCCACTGCAACTTGCGCATTTTGGGTACGTAAGGCAGCAACGACATCACTTGGAGAAAGCTGGTAGCTGGCTAGTTTGGCAGGATCAAGCCAAATACGCATTGCATATGAACCACCAAAGACCTGAACTTCACCGACACCGGCAACGCGGCTAAGTGGTTCAGAAATATTCGAGTTCACATAGTCTTTAATGTCGGCATCGGTCAATTCGCCATTAGGTGAATAGAAAGCTAATACCTGCAAGAAGCTTGCACCAGACTTGGTGACTCGAAGTCCCTGACGCTGTACATCTTCAGGAAGTAACGCAGTCGCCGACTGTAATTTGTTCTGTACCTGAACCTGAGCGATATCCGGATCGATCCCTTGTTCAAAGTTCAATGAAATGGATGCTTGACCATTACCGGCACTATTTGAAGAAATATAGCGCAAACCATCAAGGCCATTCATTTGCTGCTCGATGATTTGGGTCACTGTATTTTCTACAGTTTCCGCAGATGCACCTGGATATGTTGCAGAAATGCTAACCGTTGGCGGAGCAATGGTCGGATATTGTGCGATCGGCATTTTGCTGATGGTTAAAATACCCGCCAGCATAATCACCAATGCAATCACCCATGCAAAGATCGGGCGATGAATAAAAAAGTGAGCCATTTAGTCTACCCCTTATGTATTTGAAGTAGATTTTTGTTCAGTTTTTGGCTGTGCTTGCTGCGCAGGTTGAGCGGCTTTATTGGCTTCTGCTGCAGGTTGACCTGCACCTTGAGGAGCGGCGGCTGGTTGATAAGGCTTGGCAACGACGGCCGCACCTTCTTTGACCTTGGCAACACCATCAACAATCACTTTTTCACCGGTTTTTAAACCAGAAGTCACGATCCAGTCTTTACCTTGTACACCCGCAGTTTCTACAGGGCGTGTTTCAACCTTAGCTTCAGCATTCACAATCATGGCAATCGCTTGACCAGTTGGAGTACGGGTAATCGCTGCTTGAGGAATCAAGATGGCATTTGGAATCACACCTTGTACAATCTTTGCAGTGGCATACATGCCCGGAAGCAGCAAATGATTCGGATTCGGGAATACAGCACGTAAAGTCACGGTACCTGTTTCCGGATTCACACTGGCATCAGAGAAAGCAAGGCGGCCTTCGACAGGGTAGTCGCTACCATCTTCAAGCTTAAGTTTGACTTTGGTATTGTTGCTGCTGTCTAAACTGCCTTTGCTCAATTGTTGACGTAAACGCAATAATTCAGCACTTGACTGGTTAATGTCGATATAGATTGGATCTAAACGTTGAATCGTCACTAAAGGATCGGCTTGACTGCCCGTAACCAATGCACCAACTGTAACTGTTGAACGGTTGGTCTGACCTGAAATTGGCGCACGCACAGTTGAGTAACCGAGGTTGATTTCGGCATTTTTAAGTTCAGCCCGGGTTGCCGCCAAATCTGCTTCAGCTAATTTTACTTGTGCAGCAATATCATCATATTCTTGTTTTGAAATGGCATTGGTGCCGACAAGTTGACGATAACGTCCTTCTTTAACGCGTAATACATTCAAGTTGGCTTGTTGACGATTTAGTGCTGCACGAGCACTATCCACGCCAGCACGATTGGTGCGCGAGTCAATTTCATACAAGGCTTGTCCTTCACGAACATAACTGCCTTCAGTGAAAAGACGTTTTTGAATGACACCACTGGTTTGTGGGCGCACTTCAGAAATTTCAAATGCTGTGGTCCGGCCTGAAAGTTCCACCGATTGTTCTACGCTCTGGGGTTGAGCAACAATGACACCGACTTCAGTCGGTGGCATTTTTTGGGCTGCTGCAGCTTGCTGCGCATCCTTTGGATCTTTGCTACAACCAACAAGTGCAATACTTGTTGCTAATGCGCAAGCGGTAAAGGCGGGAGCCCATAGCTTTGCAGACATCATTGTTCCACCTCGATTAGATTTTTATCTAAAAATTAATTTGTTTTCGCTCTACTGAATTTGACGTACAGCATATAAAGTAGGGTGATCCAAATAAAACCTATGCTCCAACCAGCCAAGACATCAGAGGGAAAATGTACCCCAAGGTAAATCCTTGAAATCCCCATGATCAACAACCATATAAAAGCACATAGCCAAATCAGTCGGTGCTTTGGATGTTCCAGACTTAGATAAATAGCAAGACAACCCAAAGTAGCGGCATAAACACTATGTGCACTGGGAAATGAAGCACCATAGCTCTGAACCAGGTGATAAATTTCGGGTGGGCGAGGTCTTGAAATTATATATTTGAGCAGCCAAACCGTGGCAATGCTCCCTATAAGCCCTAAACTTATAAAAACAACATTTGTATATTTTTTATACCATGCTTGGTATAAACACCAGATTGTGGTTAAAAATAGCACAAATGGCATACCACCTATAGCAGAAAGTGTGGTAGATATCGTATTTAATTGCACTGTACGATGCTGACTCATCCATTCAACCATGACTAAATCGAATGGGTTAAGTGAGGGAGTAAAAAGCATTAATACACTGAAAATAAATAAGAAAAATCCTGCATAAAGTAATAGGTACGGCATGTAAGGAACCTTTATTATCTTAGCCGATTGGAGCCTGACTAATTAATATTTAAAGTGTACTCATCAGTACACTTTATTTCAAGTATGTGTAAGTTATGCTGATTTCTTTTTTACCGATTTTTTAATGTAAAGTAAAATAAAAAATAACCAATTACTTAGAAGCAGATTTTTGCGATTGCGGAGATTCTTCCACTTCAAGAGGAACCTTCGGTGGCCAAAAAAAGTCACTCGGACGGGTTAAGAAATGAGTCAGCACCAGTTTGGCTAACGGTTTCCATTGTTCAAAACGCACGCGGCGTGCGCGTAGTGCCACAATAATGGTCAGGCTGAAACTGACAAATAAGTTTGTCAGGCCAATTAACAATACCCCTAAAAAAGATACAAAAATCAAGCCAATTTCAGGACTGCCATTAATATTGATCAAGCCTTGAATAAAGTTGGCAGATGCAAAGGCAATATGTCGAATATCTAGCGGAAGACCCAAGATAAAACCAAGCGTTCCCATGCTGCCTAACATGATCCCGAATAAGAAATTCCCGGCTAGGGCGCCTAAATTCCGTTCAATATATGCAGCAAAATGATTTAAGCGTTCTTGACCGAGTAACACTTTTAAATGGACATGCGCTTTCAAACGCGGACCTACTTTGCGGTATACCGCCATATTGTCGAAATAACCTGCAATCAAACCCGAGAAAAATAGGCAAACCCCGGCAATGGCAGCATGCGGAATGGCCAGTGAGGTAAACGGATTAAGGGAATGTAAAGTTATGGTTGCTTTGGCATGTGTTAGCAGTGGTTCATCCATTCCGTATTGCCAAAGTAGGCTAATCGCTGCTGCGGTAGGAATGGCAATCGAGATGTTACCGAGAATGGCAATAAACTGGGTTCGGATAATATTAATGATGAGTGCAGCAAGTTCCGCAATTTGCGCATTTTTAGAACCTTTTTGATGCTGTACTGTGGCCGCAAGTGCCGCTGCGGTCATGGCCGGCTGTTTGGTTGCGACAGTGAAATGGAGCACGTGAATCAGCATGAAACCCAGTGAATAGTTCATGCTAAACATAAATGCCTGCATGAGGGGAGCCATGACCAGACGTGCCGTCAATATTTTCAAGGTCGCCATGGTGGCAATAATGAAACCAGCACCTGCTGCTGCCTTGTACATCGACCAAAAACCCTTTTTGTCGGTACTTACATAATGCTCGCCGGTTTTACTGGCATTTTCGGTGACTTGTAAGGCAACTAATTCACTGTTATTGGCAAGTAAAGAACGAACACTCCGTTCACTATAAATAGCGAATGTAAAGTCGACCAGTAAAGCGCTGAGTGATTCATAATGAATTTTGTCTTCTTCAACAATCAGGTTAATTAACAGTTCGATCCGATCTAGACATTGTTCCAGAAGTGATAATAAATAATTCAGACTGATACTTACGCCAATGCGCTTGATGGCACGACGAATTTTTGAAACCACATCGCGACATTGCTCAATCATTACCAAAGCCTGCGAGGCATCGGGTGGGGCAATGACTGCCAGAGGGTCGGTATTTTGATGCAGCTTTTTATAATGCTGAATGAATTCGATAATTTCCCGGTTCTGTACCAGAAAAGGCGATTCATATTCTGTTAGGTCAGGTTGTGCATTGATGAATTCCGGATACAGTCCAATCCCGCTAATTCGATAGGACAGAACCGTGATGGCTTTAATCAGCTCACTTTTAATTTTAAGCTTTTCTGCCTGGTTGCCATGACCTTGATTGAGTAATGCAAATAACTTTTGCCAATCCTCATTAGAAATGCTGTCCAACCAATACTTATCACTACGTTGATAAAACACACGGCGGACTAAATCTTGTAGTTGGGTTTCATCATTAATCAGCGGTAAAAAATGAGCACCTACGCGTTGTGCGAGCTGATTCCAGAAACCATCGAGAGATAAAATGCCGGTATCGGCATACAAGCTGGTCTGTTTGTATTGGCTAATCAGTTTTAAGACAAAGTTTTGTAAGGTGGAAACTGCATTGGGGGTAATCAGCAGTGCTTGTACAAGTGCACGAAATTTGCAGTTAATTTCTTCAGTATTGGTTGAGTCATCTGGTCGAATGCGGTTAACCAGCTCAATTAACAATGAGTCATCAAGAACAGCTTGATGAGATTCAAGCTGCTCCTGCATTTTCAAAAATAGATCATTAAAATTTATATGCATAAGCGGAGATTAAGTCTATTTTTTTCAGAATCCATTATTGAATCCGGTTTAAGGCAAGTTGGGTCAGGTTAATCAGGGCCTGGCGATATTCAGTATGAGGAAGTGCATCTAAAGCTTGCAGTGCTGATTCAGTTTCTTCGGTTGCACGTTGGCGGCAGTAATCCAGTGCACCACAGCTTTGCACAATCTGAATGACACGTTCTAATTGGGTCGTACCACCGGTTGCAATGCTACGGCGAACGATTTCATGTTCTTCATCGGTGGTTTTTTGCAGTGCAGAGATTAATGGCAAAGTGGGTTTTCCTTCCATTAAATCATCACCAATATTTTTACCTAATGTTTCAGCATCGGAAGTGTAGTCTAAAATATCGTCAATAATCTGAAAGGCATTACCAAAGTGACCGGCAAAAATTCGTAGCGGTTTACGGTATTGTGGTGTACCGGCTAAAATGGCTGCGCCTTCAGTCGCCAGTTCAAATAAACGTGAAGTTTTACCGTGAATAATATCAAGATAAGTCTGTTCTGAGGTTTCAGGCTGATGCTGTGCTTGTAATTGTAGAACTTCACCTTCAGCAATTTCACAGGTTCCTGTCGAGAAATCTTTGAGTAAGGTCATGTCGTTTAAATCGACCAACAAGTCGAAAGCACGTGAAATCAGAAAATCACCGACCAGAACTGCAGTCTGATTGTTCCAGGTTGCATTGGCGGTCGGGCGGCCACGACGTAATCCCGATTCATCCACCACATCATCATGTACAAGAGTTGCAGTATGTAGCATTTCAATAATGGCCGCCAGCTTGCGCTGACGTTCTAAATCGGTCGCGCCGCAGGCTTTTGCCGCCAATAAACACATGATCGGACGCATGCGTTTACCGCCTGCTTCAACGACATGTTTACTTACCGCCATCACCAAAGCGACTTTTGAAGTAATCCCTTCATTAATAAACGTGTCCATCGCAGCAAAGTCTGAAGCAACAGGCGCGAGAATATCTTGCTTAAAGTCGATGGCCATGTGAAGAGAAACCTCTAAAAATTGAATTGCTTATTCTATAGTGTAACAACTATATCTGATGATATAGCTAAGATCTTAATATAGTTGCTTAAATCCTGACTAGGCAAATGATTTTAAGCGAGTGCCCGTTCTCATACCTCATCTCATATGTGACTGAGCCGGTATTGCGTAGTCTATAGTAGCGAATTGATTTTAAAAATCTATTTCATTTTATAAAATGTAAGATTTCGACCTAAAATTCATTTATTTTCTGGATTTTGATCGTTTATAAAATAAACATTCAATCAGCGCAAAAAAACCGTAAAATGGCTTGTTGTTTGATTTATTATCACTTAATATGTTTGCCCTAATATATACCCCAGTGGCGCTCGTATTAAGATCGGTATATTCCTTTATCGGCACGACGACACGGGCATGTTTGGAGTACATTATGTACGCAGTAATCCAAAGCGGTGGTAAACAGCACCGTGTTATCGAGGGTGAAACCCTTAAAGTAGAATTGTTGAAAGCTGAAACTGGTACAACTATTACGTTTGATGACGTATTAATGCTTGTAAACGGCGAAAGCATTCAAATTGGTGCTCCAGTTGTTGCTGGTGCTACAGTAACTGCTGAAGTAGTTAGCCACGGTCGTCACGACAAAATCCGTATTGTTAAAATGCGTCGTCGTAAACATTACCGTAAACAACAAGGTCACCGTCAATGGTTTACCGAGTTGAAAATTACTGCTATTTCAGGCTAATTACGAGGATTATGAAACATGGCTACTAAAAAAGCTGGTGGATCGACACGTAACGGTCGTGACTCGAACCCTAAAATGTTAGGTGTTAAAATGTACGGTGGTCAATCTGTGACTGCGGGTAACATTATCGTTCGTCAACGTGGTACAGAATTCCACGCTGGTACAAACGTAGGTATGGGCCGTGACCATACTTTATTTGCTACCGCTGATGGCGTGATCAAATTCGAAGTGAAAGGCCAGTTCGGTCGTCGCTACGTATCTGTTGAAGCTTAAGCTTAAACAGAAAAAAACCCACATTTGATGTGGGTTTTTTTCTGCTTGTAAATTGGATAAAAATAATCAGCGTCTTCATCATGATGTAGAAAAAATGACATTGAATATTAATAACAATACAAAACTTCTTATTTTCTCAATTATTACAAAGAAAAATTGGTTTAAGATGGCACATTGAAGAAATTGTTATACAGCAAATAAAAAGGTGATGAGATGAAAATGCTTCGTAAAACCCTATGTGCTATGACATTAGGTACAGCAACGCTTGCACCGATAATGAGTAATACTGTTTTTGCTGCGCCTGTTGCAGCGTCGGAGCAGCAAGCAACCAATAATTTGGTCAAACAGTTAAGTAATATCCGTAGTTTGTCAGCAAATTTTGAACAAACGACCAAAGCGACTTCGGGTAGTAAAGTAGCTCAGAAAAAAGGCTTAACCGGACAACATATGAATCAGACCTTTAAAGGTGTCATGAAGGTTGCCCGTCCTGGTAAGTTTTTCTGGGAAACCACCAGTCCCTCAAAACAGACTATTGTGACCTCAGGTAAAACCGTTTGGATTTATGACCCTGACTTGCAACAAGCAGTTCGTCAAAGTCTGGATGACCAAGTAGCGAATACACCAGCTTTATTATTGTCGGGAAATACCAGTCAGATTATGCAATCTTACCGGGTGACACAACCGGATAAAAGCAAGACTTATTACACCTTGCTTCCTAAAGACCGTGATGGTGCATTCCAAAGCTTGACTATTAGTTTTGGTGTCAACAAAGCACCAAGTTTAATGATTTTGGAAGATTCACTGGGACAAACCACTTATGTCCGATTTAACAATGTAAAAGTGAATCCTTCAATTCCAGCATCAACCTTTAATTTCACACCACCTAAAGGTACGGATATTATTGATCAGTAATAAATTGATTTATAATGAGTTATTTAAATAATTTTTGTTTAGAAGCAGTCATCCGTGGCTGCTTTTTCGTTCATGTTTCGCTGAAAATATAGCGATGCTTTTATAGATAAAGTAAATTTAATTTTTATTCCTCACGATTAGTTTATCTTCTTAAAGATACATATTTAAAATTTCATTTAGTTACTGAGCTTTGTATAGTGCAGGGGCATGATAAAAGGTAGTAGGTTGTCAAAATAAGATGAAAATACGCATGAATCAACAATGGCTATGGGCACTTCCTTTTTCTTTTGCTGCACTGGTAATGACGGGCTGTCAGGAACGACCTGCCCCACAAGCTGAACAGGCAGCCACAACAAAGCAGGAAAAGGTGGAATCTATTCCATTAATTCAAGCCAAAGTTGTTCCTGTGAAACTGAGTAAACCTGAAGCGTGCGAGGCGGAAGGTTGCATGCAATATGATATTCAAACGGTTGAAACGAATGTTAAATGGATAGATGATTATTTTATTGATCGGGTTAAAAAAGCCGATCCGATTGCCTTCTCAACCGCACCGAATCAAAAAATCAATACTGCTGAGGGTGCGAATCCCAACTTGAGTCAAAGTTCGACCTATATTCGCTTTGTCAGCCAGCAATATGATCAGGCCACTTTTGCCATACAAACTTATACCTATTCTGCAGGTGCAGCGCATGGCATGTATCATCAGGAATTCGTGAATTTTGATTTGAAAAACAAGAAACGTCTGGCATTGCAAGATATTGTGGTGAAAGGTGCAGAGCAGCAAGTATTAGATACCTTGTATGATTCAAATTCGCTCTGGTTAGACCAGCACAGTATAGAACGAGAAAAACTGAAATTAAGTGATAACTTTTACTTCGGTGCGAATGGGATTGTATTTGTCTATCCTTTATATGAATTGGCTTCTTATGCAGAAGGGATGACCGAACTTACCTTGCCTTATGTTGCGTTGAACAAATTGGTTAAAGCGGAATATCTGCCAAGTTTGCCGAAGTATCCAAGCCTATAATTTTGGGTTAATTCGGTGAAATTTGCTTTAATAAGGCACAGCTGTAAGCTCGGTCACTGTCTTTTTTGCTGTTTAGCGCTTACACTATAGCCAGTTTTTTTCTTTGCAAAAGATTGGCTATGATCGACCCGAAATTAATCAGAAATAATATTGAGGCTGTAAATTTAGCCTTGGCAAAACGTGGTGTACAGCTGAATGTAGAAGAGTGGGCTTCACTTGAGGCTCGCCGTAAAGAGCTTCAGTCGAAAACTGAAGCTTTACAGGCAGAACGTAATTCGGGTGCAAAACAAGTTGGCCAAATTAAAAAATCTGGTGGCGATGCATCTGAAATCATGGCACGTATGTCAGCGATTGGTGATGAAATTAAAGCGGCTGAAGTTGCGCTTGCTGAATTACAAAATGAAATTGAAACCAAATCGTTAAGTATTCCAAACATGCCGCATGAATCTGTGCCTGAGGGTAAAGATGAAGACGACAACGTTGAAATTTTAAAATGGGGTACGCCGCGTCAATTTGATTTTGAAATCAAGGATCATACTGACCTCGGTGAATGGATGGGCGGTCTGGAGTTCGAAACTGCGACCAAATTAACCGGTACGCGTTTCAGTGTTCTTAAAGGTCCATTGGCACGTTTACAACGTGCGCTTACCCAGTTCATGCTCGATACCCATACCTTAAAAAATGGTTATACCGAAGCCTATGTGCCTTATTTGGTGAATGCGGATTCTTTGCGTGGTACAGGTCAGTTGCCTAAATTTGAAGAAGACTTGTTCAAGCTTCAAGGCGAAAAAGAATATTACCTGATTCCGACTGCTGAAGTGCCAGTGACCAATTTCGTGCGTGATGAAATTGTTGATCCAGACCGTTTACCACTGAAATATGCTGCGCATACGCCATGTTTCCGTAGTGAAGCAGGTTCGTATGGCCGTGATACTCGTGGCCTGATTCGTCAACACCAATTCGACAAAGTTGAGATGGTGCAAATTGTTAAACCTGAAGATTCCATGCAGGCTTTAGAAGAATTGACCGGTCATGCTGAAGGTATTTTGCAAGCTTTAGGTCTGCCATATCGTAAAATCATCCTGTGTGGTGGGGATATGGGCTTTGGTGCGATCAAGACTTACGATTTGGAAGTTTGGGTACCGAGTCAAAATACCTATCGTGAAATTTCAAGCTGCTCATGCATGGGTGATTTCCAGGCCCGCCGTATGAAAGCACGTTACCGTGTCGATCAAAAGAAAACTGAATTTTTACACACTTTAAATGGTTCCGGCTTGGCGGTCGGCCGTACCTTACTTGCGGTGATGGAAAATTACCAGCGTGCAGACGGTTCGATTGAGGTTCCTGAAGCACTTCGTCCATATATGGGCGGTGCAGAATTTATTGATTAATCTCCGGATTGCTCAATAAATATACCAATGGCGCAATTTTGTGCATGAAAATTGCTTAAGACAGTCAGATCTAAAATACTGAGGTAATGCGTGGATATCTTTCCAATCTCTTTAAAGTTGCAACAGCAACCTTGTCTGATTGTCGGTGGTGGACATATTGCTTATCGTAAGGCAGTTCTTTTGGCAAAAGCAGGCGCAGTCATTGATGTGATTGCACCTGAAATCGAAAGTTCTTTACTTGAGATTGTTGAAACCAGCCAAGGCCAATATATCCAAGCCCCTTTTAGTTTAGATATTCCGTTACGCAATTACCGTTTGGTGATTGCCGCAACCAATGATAAAGCCACCAATATTCAAGTTTTTGAAGCCTGTGAAGCTGAAAAAATATTGGTGAACAGTGTCGATGATCCACCGCATTGTCGTTTTATGGTTCCTGCCATTATTGACCGTTCACCTTTAGTGGTTTCAATTGCCACCAATGGCACTTCGCCGGTGTTATCCCGTCAAATCCGAACTCAGCTTGAAGCCAGTATTCCTCATGGCATGGGCAAGCTGGCGGAATTTTCCGGAAAATGGCGGGCTGCAGTCAAAGCTAAAATTGAAAACCCGGATGAACGCCGTATCTTTTGGGAAGACTTATATGCCAGCCCACTCAAAGAACAGGTATTTAATGACAATATTGCGGAAGCAGATCGTTTAATTGAACAAGCTTTAATCGAGTGGAAAACCCCAAAAGGTGAAGTTTATTTAGTGGGCGCAGGTCCGGGTGATCCGGAACTACTCACATTAAAAGCTTTACGCTTGATGCAACAAGCCGATGTGGTTATTTATGACCGTTTGGTATCACCGCCGATTTTAGATTTGTGTCGTCGTGATGCGACAAAAATCTATGTCGGCAAGGCTCGTTCTAATCATAGTGTTCCTCAAGACGGTATTAATGCTTTATTGGTAGAATACGCAGCACAAGGTAAGCGTGTCTGCCGTTTAAAAGGCGGTGATCCATTTATCTTTGGCCGGGGTGGTGAAGAGATTCAAGAACTCTTTGCTGCAGGTGTGGCTTTTCAGGTGGTGCCCGGAATTACCGCGGCATCGGGCTGTTCTGCTTATGCCGGTATTCCTTTAACGCATCGTGATTATGCGCAAAGTGTCCGCTTCCTGACTGGACATTTAAAAGAAGGTTCGCCGGAGCTACCTTGGAATGAACTGGTTTATGAAAACCAAACCCTGGTGTTATATATGGGTTTGGTGGGATTGGAAAGAATTTGTGCGCAACTGATTGCACATGGCCAACGACCTAATATGCCGGTTGCGCTTATTTCTAAAGGAACGACACCAGACCAGAAGGTGGTGGTGGGAACTTTGGCAGATATCGCCTCTAAAGTGACAGAACATCAAATTCAAGCGCCGACCCTGACCATTATTGGTGAAGTGGTGAAATTGCGTGAACAATTGCAGTGGCAAGCTTAATCAAGCTTGTCATTTTATTTAAAGTAGAGAACTCCCGTGATCCATGTCGTATTGTACGAGCCAGAAATTCCTGCAAATACAGGGAATATTATTCGTTTATGTGCCAATACCGGTGCGCAATTGCACTTGGTAAAACCGCTAGGTTTTGAGCTGGATGATAAAAAGCTCAGACGTGCAGGCTTGGATTATCATGAATGGGCACATATGAAAGTTTGGGAAAACTTTGCAGAATGTGTAGCTCATTTAAAAGAGCAGGGCATTGAAACTGATGCGATTTACCCTTTAACCACTAAAGGTTCTGAAACGCCGCATACTTCAGATTTAAACCGTCCGGTTGCATTGTTAATGGGACCTGAAACACGGGGCTTGCCTGAAAATGTGCGCATGATGTTTCCGGAAAAACACTGGATTCGTTTGCCGATGGCAGCGACTTCACGCAGCTTGAACTTGTCGAATGCAACTGCTGTGATCCTTTATGAAGCTTGGCGTCAGCAAGGCTTTCAGGAACTAAAGTAAATGATTTAGGCTTAATTAAGAACCACCTTCGGGTGGTTTTTCTATGTAAACTTCACTCACTCTATCTTCAGGTTTCTATTGGTTTGGGTTATAAAAAATAAAAAAAGTGAAATAAGATAAGCAACATGCTGAATTTGATAAAAACAATAAAACTTTTAAAGTATTTTGAAGGGCTTAATTAAGGTATGGCAGTTACTACATCTGTATCTATTTTTGCCAGTCAGGCAGCAGGAAGTGGGGCTGAAAAAGTAGAACCCCTTACACAAGCTGAAATTTAGCAAGGCTTAAAAATATGCAGCTAGATAGCAACGTATGAACCAACAGATTGAAGCATGGAGCAAAAACTTAAAGGCTGAGAATTTTCAGCGAAGCTAGACTGGACGCAAGTTGAAGAAATCCAAGCGTCAGGAAGTCTGTGGAATTTATCAAAACATCATTAATAATATCTATCGACTGAGGGTTGAGAACAAGGCGCGTTTACCCGAGCAAGATCAAAACTGTTGCAGCATCGAAACACTTTTATTCAGCGTCGGGGTTATAAGGACAATATGATAGATACCCAGATGGATTTTAACTGTCAGATGAAATAAAAAAGACGCATCAAGCATCTTTTTTATACAGAAAATTCAACGTATTAATGAGAGTCATCAAATTCGTTATGTTGTGGAGCAGGGTGTTTAAAGCCTTTGGTTTTATAACCCAAGTATAAAATACCGAACATCGCCCACCATAAGCCATATTTCAATGATGTTTCTTCAATTTCCAACCACAGTGCAAACACACTAATGAAACCAAGTAATGGCACAATCACAAAATTTAAAAGATCTTTAAAGTTTTTGGTTCGTCCATCACGCAATGCATAACGTGAAATTACCGACAGGTTTACAAAGGTAAATGCCGTTAAAGCACCAAAACTGATGAGTGAGATCACTGTATCAAGATTCATAAAGCCAGCAGTTAAAGCCACAGCACCGACAATTAAAATATTGTATGAAGGTGTCAGGCTTCGAGGACTGATATGGCCAAAGATTTTCTTGTTAATGACCCCATCACGTCCCATGGCAAACATCAAGCGTGATACGCCAGCATGGGCTGAAATACCTGATGCCAACACTGTCACAATCGCAAAAGCAAGAACATAGGATTGGAATAGGGAACCGCCAACAAGCATTAAAATATCGGGCTGAGTCGCTGCAATATCCTCAAAATATGTTTTCGGATCGTTCGGGAAGTAAATTTGCATGAAGTAGGTGCTGATAATAAAAATTACACCTGCAATCAAAGCAGTTAAGAAAATCGCTTTAGGCAGGGTCTTTTCGGTATCTTTGGTTTCTTCAGCAAGTGAACTTAAGGAGTCAAAACCGGTAAATGAGAAGCACAGTAAAGTGGCACCGGTAATCAGTGCACCGACTGAAGTCAGCTCGTTCCAAAACGGTTCAAGGCTCCAAAGCTGATAACGCTGTTCTGCAGAGATTGGACCATCTGCATTAAAGCCCGCTTGTAGCTTGGTGTAAACCAAATAGGTAAATACAGCAATTACAACCAATTGTATCAACACGATCAAGCTATTAAAATTCGCAACAAAGCGTGCACCCTTTAAGTTAACACCAGTCATGAATGCCGTGAGCACAACGACCCAAACCCAGTGATTTACATCAGGGAATAATGCCTCAAGGTAAATTACCGCAAGAATGATGTTGACCATTGGAGACAGCAAGTAATCTAGCCAAGAAGACCAGCCCACCATAAAGCCAACATTGGGATGAATCGATTTTTGAGCATAGGTATACGCCGAACCCGAAGAAGGGTAGCGACGAATCATATGGCCATAACTCAGGGATGTTAATAAAATTGCAACGAGTGCAAATATGTAGGATGTCGGTACGTGAAAATGACTTTCTTCCGATACTAGGCCGAAAGTGTCAAATAACGTCATGGGCTGTATATAAGCTAAACCGATAATAATGATGTGCCAGAGTCCCAGCGTTTTTTGCAGTTTAGCTGCCGATGGAGTCCCAGAGATATTTGTCAACGGCGTTATCCTCTTAATCGTTGATCAAGGATCAGTCATGTTTATAAGGATCGTTTGAGACGAACGATCCCCCCTATACGAATAAAACAAAAGTCCGCCAATCTACTCTAGTTTGGTATCTTTTGCCAGTATCTTTATAAATTGTTAATGCAGAAAATATGCCATGCGATATAAATAATTAGCTTCAACTTTCCACAAAGCAAAAGCCCGATGCTTAAAAAAACATCAGGCTAATTTTTTGCTATATTGGCTTATTTTTCAATATTTACCAAGCTTTTTTTAGAATCGCTTTTAAATCACTTAAGGTCGCTTCTTTCGGGTTGTAAATAATAGAACCATCATTTAAAGCCTTTTCTGCCACTTCATCTAACTGTGCCTCAGATACCTTACCTGTTTCACGTAATGTACGGGGTAATTTGGTCAGGGTATATAAGCGATCACGCATGGTGAGAATTGTTGCAATAGCCTTATCTGCCCGTAAGTGCGCAGGAGTCTGGGCGTAAATATCTGCACCCGCTAAAGGAAGCAATAATTCTGCTATTTTGTCGCCATTCACTTCTTTGTTGTATTCCAGTACATAAGGAAGGAACAGGTTCATGCATAAACCATGGGGTAGATGCGCAACAGCACCCAAGGCATGTCCTAATGAATGCACCAAGCCCACCATTGAGTTCGAGAAGGCGATACCTGCCATGGTAGAAGCTTGAGCCAATTCAAGGCGGTCAAACTCATCTGTTGGGTTATTAAGTACATTGAATAAACTGTTGCTGACCTTTTTTATCGCAGCAGTGGCATAGGCATCACTAATTGGATTCGCAGCCATACAAGTGTAGGCTTCAACCGCATGGGTTAATGCATCCATTGCTGTCATAGCGGTTAAATGCGGTGGCAAGGTTTGTGTCATACGCGGATCGAGAATTGCTGCATGCGGCATCAGATAATAAGATGCAAATGGCATTTTGACATTTTTTTCAAGGTCGGAAACCACAGCCACCATGGTCACTTCTGAACCCGTGCCTGATGTCGTAGGAATTACGAAAAATGGTTTTAACGGTTTTGGAAGATTATGCGCACCTGAAAATTTCAGTAAGTCATCACCGCCTTCAGTCACCAAAATGTTAGTCGCTTTAGAAGTATCAATCACTGAACCACCACCTACCGCAATAATTGCATCACAGTTATTGTCTCGATATGCCTTGGCTGCATTGCGAACGGTTTGTACGCTTGAATCGGGTGGAACATCATCAAAAATATAACCAATCACCGCATCGGTAGATTCAAATGCAGCTTCGATCGGAACTAGTAAATTATTTGCGCGTACGCCTTTATCGGTAATGATCAGTGGGCGTTTGGCACCCAAAGTTGCAAGTTCAAATGGAATGTGTTCTAACGCGGCATGACCTGCGATAACTTTTACTGGGCAGAAAAATTCGTAATAAGGCTTAGCCATGTTATGCACTCCGTTTAAAATAGGATTGAGCTAGTTTCAAATAAATATTTGCAGCTCCGGTGAGTTTTTGTTTTAGGCTCAATTCAGTTGGATATTGTTTTATAGCAAGCTCGGCCAAGAGTTTAGGTAAAATCAGTGATTCCATTTTATTTAAGCAACGGACCAGACGAATGGCATTTGATACATCACCATCGGCAATCATACGGTCGTGAGCAAATGCTTGTGCAGTACTTTCCTGAAAAGAAAAGACGAGAAAAGCATGGGTTAAGTGCTTGAAAGTAATGGTTAGATCAGGCTTGATGTCTACAGATTTTAGTAATTTTAATTGATGGTCTTCCGTGACTTTCGCAATAAATGCCGGGCCATTGGGAAATACTTTCATCGATAGAATAAAACCGACAGGAAAGTTAGAGACTTCCTGTTTTACTTCGTCATCGACTTGACTCGCCATTACCAGACCTCTGCCAATCACATCCATCATGAGTTTGACATAGGTCAGTTGTAAAGCGGGTTTTACGGATTTTGTTGAAATCACTCGCGCATCCCTTATCTAAAAAATATTTTATTAATTTAGAGTAAATACTCTAATTTATTTTTATGTCAAAAGCAAAGTTATTGTTGCATGACTTGGACTTGATTAAAGTAACCGCTGTTGTCTAAAGTTTCAATGATATCCGTACATAAATCATTAAAGTGCGGGTAGTTCGGAACCAAGTCCATAACACGAACCATTTCCAGTCCTGCATAACCGCATGGGTTAATGGTATGGAAGCCAGACAGGTCGCAATCAATATTCAGTGCGAGTCCATGATAGCTGCGGCCTTTACGGATTTTAAAGCCTAAAGAACCAATTTTACGTTCATTGACATAAACCCCAGGTGCATCCGGTTTGGCATAGGCTTCAATCCCGTATTTGTTGAGCAGTTCAATCATGAGGTTTTCTGCATAAGACACTAAAGTACGGACATTCCAGCCTAAACGGTTTAGGTCGAACATGAAGTAAGCAACCAGTTGACCCGGACCATGCCAAGTGACTTGTCCGCCACGATCGGTTTGTACTACAGGAATGTTGCTGGACATCAAAATATGTTCAGGCTTTCCTGCTTGACCTTGAGTTAAAACCTCATGATGCTGCAAAATCCACAGTTCATCTGGGGTATTTTCATGACGGTTTTCAGTCAGGCTTTTCATGTCCTGAAAACGATCTGGATAGGGCGTGAGCTGGTTAAATTGACGAATAATCAGGGTTGGTTTTAGAACAGCATCAGTCACGTAAAGTGCGTCCTTAAAGAATTTTAAATATTATAAATGATTATAATGAAAACAGGCTTGGATAGGGAATGATACCCAGATGATTTGCCATTTTTATTGGAAGGGATTCAATGGTTTTCTATAGATATAAAAAAACACGCTGCTTGGCGTGTTTTTTATTTATCTTAAATGGCTGTTTTAATCAATGGACATGCAGCTAAATCGGCATAAAGCGCATGCACCTGTTCAAGCTCCAAGAAAAGCAGTTGTGCAGTTAAAGAGTGATATTTACCTGTGCGAGATACTTGAATTTTAATACTCGTGCTATCAAAGTCAGGGAAGTGTTTCACTAAAATTTCTACAACGGCGACATGTAAATCATCACTCGCTTCACCAATCAGTTTGATTGGATAATCCATAGGGAAAACCCAAAGATCTTCTTGAAGTTCGCGAGATGGCGTACGGTCTAACATGGTCATAGTAGTCCCCTTATATCAAACGCCTGCATGAATGCAGGCGTTATATGTCTTCTGAATACTTAAATGGGGATACTCGAATACTTTTCAAGCCCCCATCGGTATCATCAAGAATTAGTCGTTTTCTAGGAATGAACGTAAGTGTTCAGAACGAGAAGGATGGCGTAATTTACGTAATGCTTTAGCTTCAATCTGACGAATACGCTCACGTGTTACGTCAAACTGTTTACCGACTTCTTCCAAAGTATGGTCAGTTGGCATATCAATACCAAAACGCATTTTCAAGACTTTTGCCTCACGTTCAGTCAAGTTCTCAAGTACTTCACGAGTCGCTTCTTTTAAGCCTTCTGAAGTTGCAGCATCAATTGGAGAAGTGATGTTGCCATCTTCAATGAAGTCACCCAAATGCGAATCTTCATCATCACCAATTGGCGTTTCCATAGAAATCGGCTCTTTGGCAATTTTGAGTACTTTACGCACTTTAACTTCATCCATTTCCAGACGTTCGCCCAATTCTTCAGGCGTCGGTTCACGGCCCATTTCTTGAAGAAGCTGACGTGATACACGGTTGATCTTGTTAATGGTTTCGATCATGTGTACTGGAATACGAATGGTACGTGCCTGATCAGCAATAGAACGGGTAATCGCCTGACGAATCCACCAAGTTGCATAGGTCGAGAATTTATAACCACGACGGTATTCAAACTTGTCTACGGCTTTCATCAAACCGATATTACCTTCTTGAATCAAGTCAAGGAATTGCAAGCCACGGTTGGTATATTTTTTCGCAATCGAAATCACTAGACGCAAGTTTGCTTCAACCATTTCTTTTTTCGCACGGCGCGCTTTGGCTTCACCAATCGACATACGTTTAGAAATATCTTTAATGCCTTTAACATCAAGACCCAGTTCTTTTTCGATGTCTGCAATCTTTTGTTGGAATGCAAGCACATCTGGACGTACTTTTTCCAAATAAACTTTTTGCTCAGCAGGTGCTTTAGCAATTTGTTCATCTAACCAGGCTGGATTTGATTCATGGCCCGGGAACGAAGTACGGAAGTGATTACGGTCCATACGGCCGCGACGTACTGCATAACGCATTACTTCACGTTCAGCGGTACGAATTTGTTCATGCGTACCACGAATCATTTCTGAAATAATGTCAAATAAACGCGGGGTAAATTTAAACATCATAAACACGGTTGCCAGTGCTTGAAGCGCTTCTTCTGCCTGTTTGCTATCACGACCATGTTTTTCAATAGCAGTTTTGGTTAATTTCCAAGCATCTTCTAATTCGGTAAAACGAATACGGGCAATTTCTGGATCTGGACCTGATTCGGCTTCAGACTCATCATCGCTTTCAGCTTCTTCTTCTTCGTCATCATCCAACTTTACATCTTTAGTCGCTTTGGTTGCAGCTTCAGCTTTTTCAACAACAATTTCTGCTACTTCTAGAACTTCTGGAATTTCTTCATCAGATTCTGGATCTAAATAACCAGATAAAATATCAGCAAGACGACGTTCACCTTCGGTAACATCGTTATATTCTTTTAATACAACTTCAACTGCATTTGGCCAATACGCAATAGAATGAAGAACGTCACGAATACCTTCTTCAATGCGTTTAGCAATGCTAATTTCGCCTTCACGTGTTAAAAGTTCAACCGTTCCCATTTCACGCATGTACATACGTACTGGATCCGTGGTTCGACCAGGTTCGCTTTCAACTGAAGCAAGAACGGCTGCCGCTTCTTCTTCAGCGACTTCATCGGTTGCTTCAGCGTTATTGCCGTCGAACATGGTGTCATCAGATTCAGGCGCACGTTCATGCACTGGAATGCCAACGTCTTGAAGCATTTGAATAATGTCTTCAATCTGTTCGCTTTCCGTGATCGAGTCTGGGAGATGATCGTTAACTTCAGCGTAAGTTAAGTAACCTTGCTCTTTGCCTCGGCTAATCAGAGCCGCTACTTGAGAAGTAGGGGAAGTCATATCGCTCATCTTTGCTTACTCTTCATTGAATCAGTGGCAGTGAAAAACCGTGCATAATAGCACAATTCGCTTAAAATTGTTTTGAATTGATTGGTCAAGTATCATTTAGAAAGATGACTTTGATTTAACAATTGTTTTCAATATTGGGTTGGAATTTTATTTTTCAAGTGTGTTTAATGGAATGCCTTCAAAATATACCGGGTTTTCTGCATACATTCTGAATAAAATTCAGCATGTTAATAAATACACAATTTTAGGGTCAAAAAACAAGAGTAAATTGAGTTTGTTATATAAAAAATTAAAAAAAACTTGACAAGATTTCCGAACAAAGATAAATAGCGCCTAGACCCATTCACTTTTTTCACCATGAGGTAGTTTTAGTGTCTTCTACAGATTTTGAACTAGATGATAGCTTCAGTGATGATGATGTCAGCTTTGATGAAGCCTCAAGCAAAATTAGTGCTAAAGAGTCTTTGGAAAAGCGTCGTCTCATTGACGATTTACTCGCACAACGTCGTTTGGAGCGTGAACTGAAAGATTTTGATTACGATCTGGATGATGACGACGACTTTGATGATGAAGAAGACTAAATTGTGATTTGGCATAGCCGGCTAAAATGCTATGCTATCCGCAGTTATTTTACTGAACTTGGATTTTAAATGAGTGCTTTAGATTTAGACCTATTGAGCGAATACCTAGACGGCGACCAAAATGAACACGGTCTAGATTTTGCGGCAACTCATGGTTTTTTATGTGCAACTGCTGTTGGACCAACTTTTGATAAATGGCTCGAGGAACTTTTCGATAACAATCAAAAGAAAGTTCCTGCTGAAATGATTGCTCAAATAAAAGCATGGTTAGAAGCAATTCGTCAAAACTTGGCCAATGAAGAAGGAATTGAATTTCCTTTTGAAATTGAAGAGGCGGATGTTGAATCAAGTTTAGGCGACTGGAGTGTTGGTTTCGTTGATGCTATGTTCTTAAACGAAGATGCCTGGTTCACACCTGAACATGAAGAACAACTGGTAGATTTAACTTTACCCATGATGATGTTCAGTGGTGTGGACGATGAAGATCCACAAATGGAATCTTTCCGTCGCAATGGTCAGCTGATGGACGAAATTGCTGAAGAAATTCCAGCAAACTTAAATGAAATTTATTTAATGTATCACACGCCAAGCTAAGGGCGCTATCATAGTTAAATGCTGTGTTTCATTCAATGTAAAAAAACACCTCACTTGAGGTGTTTTTTTATTGCTTAAATCAAAACATTTTTGCGCAAATCAGCCATAGCTAAAACTAAATAAAACCCATTCCATCAGTACTGTAAAACTGATTACAATCAGCCAGATCCCTTCCGGGATATGCCCCAGTATCTGAATGAATAGAGAAGTCGTGCCGCTATTAATATTGATGAGCAATAAACAGATGCTAATCACAACTAAACTGCAGGCAATTGATTCCAATTAATAGTTTCTTTTTTTGGGTGAGGGGGCAGCGCTGTTCACGCTCTGCAAAATGCCATGCCGTGAAGAAGCTTCCTGCAATTAGTATAACGATAGCAGAGGAAATTTCTATACTGATTACCTGGATCAAGAAGTTAAATAACAAAAAAGAGAGAATATAGGCAATGGTGAAAACAGCATAATAATATTTCATTTAAATCTCCCCAAGCACATCCAATTCAACATTAATAAAAACAAAGCTAGATAAGCTTTTATGTGATTATTGACGATCAAGAAAATAGTTTCGGATAAAGGGTAATCGCTAAATTCTTTGATTTGAGGAGATATGTTTGCAGCTTCCATAAAATACAAAAAAAATCCGTATAAGCGGTTATGATGTTCACCCAGATTTTTATCTCAACAGAAGCGCCTGCATTTTTTTCTATTAAGCTTTATGTTTGAACTTTCGATATAAAAACCAAATGCAGAAAACGCTCACTATTGCGATAATGACATAGCCGACACTGCTGAAAATGGCTTGCATCAGCTCCTGATTTTCTCCGAAATAAAAACCCATACAGGCCAGAAAAGTGGTCCAGATAATTGTACCTAGACTACTGTAGAACATGAATTTCCCGAAGGGCATGTGACTCATGCCAGCTGGAATGCTGATTAGTGAACGAACTGCAGGAATCATGCGGCCAAAGAAAACAATTCGGTGCCCATAGTGTTCAAACCAGTCCAGAGATTTTTTGACATCGTTAGGTTTTATAAAAAGATATTTGCCGTAGCGATCTACAAAACGGAAAATACTGTCGTGATTAAATTTATACCCCACCCAGTACAATATAGCCGCAGCAATCAGGGAACCTATACAACCCGCGATAATTACGCCAGTTAAAAGCAATTGCCCTTGTGATACAGAATAACCTGCAGAAGGCATAATAATTTCCGAAGGAATCGGAGGAAAAATATTGTCGAGAAACATTAATAGAGCAATACCGAAGTAGCCCAATTGTTCCATAATGGAAATAATCCATTCAGTCAAATTCATAAGTTTATAAAAATAATAATGATATCCAAACCATCCTAAAGTTTATTTATTGTAGGGTAAAGTAAAGCCAAGTCATTAACTTTGCTTATTCCTGACTATGGACTAGGGTGTGAATGTAAACCTTTCTTAAACTATACGAAAGTGCAAAAGGAATCACACTGAGCATCGCATATTCAAATAGATTGGGTTTCAAGTGGTAGGCAATAAAGATTGATAAAATAGTGCCAATAACAGCTCCCAAGGTCACAATAAAAAGATGAGATTGTTGATCTAAAAGTATTTTTATTTCTTGTATTTGTTGATAATTTTTTCCACGTACAAAGTCAACACGTCTATTATAATTGACCGAACGAGTAATTGATTTTGGCATAATTTAACTCCTTTTTCACGTTATATGTTTAATTTTTTACTTTAAAAATTAATGAGTTACAGGATTGTTTTAATTTTAATCTCAGATTATCAAATTATGTGAGACTTAGTAAGCATTAAAAGTGAAATTTGGTGATCTTTTTTTAGTTATTGTTTATTTTAGGTAAATAAAAAGCCCTCAAATGAGAGCTTTATTTATATAACTTTACAAATTTAAGTTTAAAGACGTTTTCGCTTAGCAGCTGCAATTTGAGACTGACGCATGCGGAAACCGGCTTTCTGTTGCTCTGTAGTTTTCTCAATACAATATTTACAAGATACCCCATGTTCATAACTTGGAAGTACAGCTTCTTCAGGAAGTAAAGGCCATCCACATGCATGACACTTAATGTTCTGACCTTCTTCAACACCATGAGTTACTGCAGTACGGCCATCAAATACGAAACATTCGCCTTCCCACATGCTTTCTTCAACCGGGGTTTCTTCGAGGTATTTTAAAATACCGCCTTTTAGGTGATAAACCTCATTAAAGCCTTCCTGAAGCAATAAAGAAGTTGATTTTTCACAACGAATCCCACCAGTACAGAACATCGCAATCTTCTTGTCTTTATGCTGTGCAAGGTTTTGTTTTACATATTCTGGAAATTCACGGAACGTTTCTGTCTTAGGGTCAACCGCACCTTTAAATGTACCGGCTTTATATTCGTAGTCATTACGGGTATCGACCAGAATCACGTCATCACGTGCAATCAGTTCGTTCCATTGTTTAGGATCAAGATAATGACCGACTAAGTCGCGTGGTTTAACTTCCACACCTAAAGTTACAATCTCTTTTTTGAGTTTGATTTTCATTTTACGGAAAGGTTTATCATCGCTATGAGATTCTTTGTACTCCATAGCGTTAAAGCCTTCATTCACAAGAAAAGTATGAATTTGATCAATCGCTTTACGGTCCCCAGCCACAGTACCGTTAATACCTTCACCAGCTACAATTAGAGTTCCACACAAGTTAATGCTGTTGACCAAGTCTAAAAGACGTTGTTGAAGATCGGCAGGATCTTGAACTTCTTTAAATTGATATAGTGCGGCAACAACCCAACTTGTGGTCGCTTGCTGTTCTACAGGTGCAAGCTGTTCTACAGTAGCGTTCATGGAATACTCCAAATGTATTATGATAGGACAAAATTCAAGGCGCGTATTTTAACGTGAATTGTATGAAGAAGCGAGAAAACCATATCAAAAATATGGTTATTAAGCGAAAGATGCCGATATAGGTTGTCATTTATCAAATCGAGCTTGAGTTAAAATCGTTTGATAGATGATTTTATTGATTTCTCAATTGTGCAGGAGTGTGTCTTGAATACTGACCGTCGAATTGCTTCTTTGACCCCATGTGCAGGGCGTTGTTCTACGGTATTTGGTGATTCGGTATGCCGTGGTTGCCGTCGTTTTAACCATGAAGTGATTCAGTGGAATACTTATACGCCTGAACAGCATACTGCGGTCTGGAAGCGTCTGGATGCACAGCTGGATCAAATTTTAATACCCCTGTTGCCGCATGCCGATTTGCATCATGTGGAGGGCTTTGTCTTATCCAAGCGGGTGCGTTTACGTGAGGATGCCTCCAAAGGTCGCAAGCTTTATCATGCCCTTAAAATTTGTGAGAAGAATAAAAATTTAGCCGAAGAAAGCGGTTTGGGGATTCAACATAAACAGGTGAAACCGCTCTGGCAGGAATTTGAACGTCGGGTACTGGCTTTGGCTACAGCAAGTTACGATTTCGCTTTTTTACGTGCTGATGGTATTAGCCATAATTTATTGCAGATGATGGAAGAAGATTAAAAAGATCATTTTTATTTGAATTTTCAAAAAAATTAAAGTGTGGAAAAAGTGAATATCGCGGAATATCTGTTGTACTGTCTGACTGTCGTGATCATGATTGCGACACCTGGACCTGTCATGATGCTGGTCGCCAGTGCAGGGCTTAAAGGTGGTTATCGTAAAGCTTTGCAAACGATCTTTGGCACCAACTTTGCCTCACTGATTTTAATTACTGTTTCCATTTTAGTTCTGAAAGGTTTTCTGGATATTAGTGAGCAATGGTTCAGAGGCATTAAAATTCTAGGCTGTATATATATTGCTTATTTAGGCTTTCAAATTTTAAAGGAAGTATTCTTTTCTAAACAGGAGGAATCACCATCACAATTAAAATCCAAGTCCATGAATGGGGGTTTTAAACAGGGATTTCTGGTTGGTATTTCTAATCCTAAAGATATTCTTTTCTTTGCTGCATTTTTTCCCCAGTTTGTACAGATTACCCCTCATTTGGATATTAGTCTGGGAATTCTGACCTTGAGTTGGATCGTACTGGATTTTGCCACTTTATCCATGATTTATTTAAGTTTTAATCGTTTATCCAAATCCAAAATTTACCATAAATTGTTAGGGGCTTGCGGTGCCACTCTAATTTTAATAGCGGGATATGGTTTGTATTCAACAGTGTTCTCAATATTCTAAATAATAATAATAAAGAAGCTCCTAGAGCAGGTAAGGCGGATCAGTTAAGAGCTTTTACCATAAACGTCTTGGCTTTAGATCATTCGCGGCGGAGTTTTATCTCTTCATCGCAAAACTCGTCCACTGCTTAAATTAAGACAAAATGCAGAAACAGTATTTTTAAAATTTAGTTTTGCCTTACGCTGTAACCAAGTATGGCTTTGTTCTTGCTCAAGTTAAGAATGATGTTTCAGCGTATCAAAGGAATATACTGAGTTCAAAATTAAAACTGCCAGTCAAGTTCTTAACTGACTGGCATTACTTCGAGTCAGGGGCTTTTATTTTTTAATTTTAGAGATTATGCGCTACGCGATACTGCACAATTTCTTCAATTGTAATCACGGTTAAATGATGAGTTTGTGCATAAGATAGAACTTGAATACCCGACGCCATTGTGCCATCTGGATTAGTCAATTCACACAAAACACCTGCGGGTTTTAAACCGGCTAAACGTGCTAAATCAATCGTACCTTCAGTATGTCCACGACGGGTGAGTACACCACCATTACGGGCGCGTAAAGGAAAGACATGACCAGGACGGTTTAAGTCACTTGCGATAGCACCATCTTTAATGGCTGCTTTTACAGTGGTAGTACGGTCTTTTGCTGAAACACCTGTGGTTACACCGGTTGCTGCTTCAATGGTTATGGTAAATGCTGTTTTAAACTGGCTTGAGTTGTCAGTCACCATTGGTGGAAGTTCCAAATGATTGGCCAGTTCATCGGTTAAGCATAAGCAGACAATACCTGAACCATCACGAATCATACGCGCCATAGTTTCAACAGTTAGCGTTTCTGCAGCAACAATCAGGTCAGCTTCATTTTCGCGGTCAAAGTCATCCATCACCAAAACCGGTTTGCCTTGGCGGATATCTTCTAATGCTTTTTGAATACGTTGTTCAGCCGGAGGAAGGGCTGAAAAGAAAATTTCGGGTTGAATCAAACTAGACATTGAAACGCTCTCGTAAAATAAAAATACGGTTGAACATTTCAGGACTGATGCAGAAATGGGGTCGCAGCGATAGATTAAATATAAATATCGGTTACGTCGTCTTCTTTCATCCGGACTATACCGTCGGCTTTGGTTTCTCACCAAATCTGCCTGTCAATCTTTTAAGAAAATTGACAGGCTCGTGGGCTGATTAAATCTTATCATTTCATCTAAGTTTAACTTACCACCGGTGGGGAATTGCGCCCCGCCCTGAAGCGATGTGCAATGATTATAGACCTGTTTTTAATCGAGGGCGCAGCTTTGTATAGATCAATCAGTCATATAGATATTAAATATTTGAATAATAAAGTGAAAATTACAAGAAAATAAAAAAGCCCGCATACTGCGAGCTTTTTAATATTTTTGAATTTAAGCCACTTGAACAGGAATACAGTTCGCAGTGTGACTTACAGTATTGTTTGGGTTGGCATAAACAAGACGTGGTTTATGTGCATTCGCTTCAGCTTCAGTGAAATCACCAAAGGTTGCAATAATCACTAAATCACCGACGTCAGCTTGATGTGCAGCACCACCATTGACAGAAATAATACCTGAATGATCTTCACCACGAATCGCATAAGTGGCGAAGCGTTTACCATTCGTGACGTTCCATACGTGGATTTCTTCATATTCACGAATACCTGCTAAATCCATGAGTACGCCATCAATTGCACATGAACCTTCGTAATGAAGTTCTGCATGCGTAACTTGAGCACGGTGAATTTTGCATTTTAATAAACGAGATAGCATGGCTGGCGTCTCCTTAGTCGAGCTAAGATTTTATCTTATGGTTGAATCAATCACTTTTTACTGGGTAAGTAATCCGCAGCAAGCGCATTTTGCTCTGAAAAAAGCATCATGGCAAGAAGGATTGTTCAACAATTTATAGATTGATTAATTCGGTTTATAAGCATTGATTTGATTCATGGCTGGCTGTATGTCACCGTTTACCAGCAATTTAATGCGAGATAAAGCGTGCGCAATGGCATCATCCATTAAATTTTGTTCGCTGCTCGGCGCTTTGCTGAGTACATGTCCGGATACACGTTCTTTTGAACCAGGATGACCAATACCAATACGCAGACGATGGAAATCAGGACCTGTATGCGGAACGATATCGCGTAAACCGTTATGACCACCGTGACCACCGCCTGTTTTTAAGCGAATTACACCGGGATTCATATCCAGCTCATCATGCGCAATCAGCATCGTTTCTGGGGCAACTTGATAGAATTTTGCGAAGGGCACAACACTTTTGCCAGAGGCATTCATAAAGGTTGTGGGTAAAAGCAGACGAATGTCTTGACCTTCAATATTACCGCGACCGCTGATTCCGTAGAATTTAGGATCGGCTTTGAGGGAAATGCCATAAGCTTCAGCAAGGCGTTCAACAAACCAAGCGCCTGCATTATGGCGGGTTTGGGCGTATTCCTTACCAGGATTGCCCAAACCGACAATTAGCGAAAGTTTTGACACTAATTATACCGTTAACACTTATGCGCGTTTAAAGTCAGCGTGCATTGGAGTGTTTTTAGCTGGGTGACGTTGTAAAGCTTGGATTTTAACGCTTTCAACTTTATCGCCCACTTGAATTTCAATCACTTCTTCAAAGAAAGAGTTGTCTTCAAGAAATTTAACAAGTTGACGAAGTTCTAAAGTCACAGTTACAGGAGCAGCTTCGCCACCGTAAATGATTGCTGGAACTTTATTTTCTAGACGAAGGCGGCGGCTCGAACCTTTCCCTTGTACTGATTCGTCACGAGCTACTGCATTTAATACGAAGTTTGCCATGATGACATTTCCTCATTGAGTTTAATGGACTGAACCTTCGACCAGTTCAGTGATATAAAGCCCTACCATAGGGGCAGGGCTTTTAAAATTTAGCGCTGTATTATAGATAACTATCAAACATTGCGCTAATAGATTCTTCGTTGTTAATACGACGAATTGTTTCAGCAACCATACTAGCAACTGAAACCTGGCGAATCTTACCAAGTTCTAATGCTTCCTGAGAAAGAGGAATGGTATCTGTTACGACAAGTTCGTCGAGTACAGAGTTCTTCAAATTCTCAAGTGCTTTACCTGAAAGTACAGGGTGAGTTGCATAGGCAACTACACGGCGAGCACCAAATTGTTTCAGTGCATCAGCGGCTTTACACAAAGTACCGGCGGTATCCACCATGTCATCCACGATTACGCAGTCACGATCTTTTACATCACCAATCAAATGCATCACTTGTGATTCATTTGCTTTTTGACGACGTTTATCAATGATTGCAAGATCGATATCACCCATTTGCTTAGCTACAGCACGTGCACGAACTACACCGCCAACGTCTGGAGAAACAACCATAAGATTATGGTGTTGCTGTTGACGAAGATCAGCAAGTAACGCAGGAGTACCGTAGATATTGTCTACAGGGATGTCGAAGAAACCTTGAATCTGGTCAGCATGAAGGTCGATCATTACAACGCGGTCAATACCTACAGTTGTCAGCATATCTGCTACAACTTTTGCAGTAATTGGCACACGGCTTGAACGAGGACGACGGTCTTGACGAGCATATCCAAAGTAAGGGATGACAGCAGTAATACGACCTGCGCTTGCACGACGTAAAGCATCGGCCATCACGAGGACTTCCATAAGGTTGTCATTCGTTGGGGCACAAGTAGGCTGTACGAGAAATACGTCTTTACCACGAACATTTTCAGAAATTTCGACAGCAATTTCACCGTCAGAAAAATGACCTACAGATGCTGCACCTAAAGGAATGTGCAGGTGGCTTACGACTTTTTGGGCGAATTGTGGATGTGCAGTTCCACTAAAAACGACAAGATTGGGCATGAAGCACCCTTGGCGGTTGGAATGTTTGAAAGTAGATGGCAGGGGCGGCTGGATTCGAACCAACGGATGCCGAGATCAAAACCCGGTGCCTTACCACTTGGCGACGCCCCTAATGCGGCAGAACTTTAATAGTTTTGTGGTTCTATGTCAAGGTAAATTAACAAATGAACCTGCAAACTCTGTTCTGTCTTTTTTGAGAAAATGGCAGGGGTAGCTGGATTCGAACCAACGGATGCCGAGATCAAAACCCGGTGCCTTACCACTTGGCGATACCCCTAAATCTGATCACTGTAATTTTTATTTAAACCACTGGTTTAAATGGCAGGGGCGGCTGGATTCGAACCAACGGATGCCGAGATCAAAACCCGGTGCCTTACCACTTGGCGACGCCCCTAATACAGCAATCTACAGATGAAATGAATGGCAGGGGCGGCTGGATTCGAACCAACGGATGCCGAGATCAAAACCCGGTGCCTTACCACTTGGCGACGCCCCTATCATATAACTTGGAAATGACGTAATGGTGATTCATTTAAACTATTGACCAAGTAAGCTTTACAAGGTGAATGAGCCAAAATCTCATCAATATTCATATCGGCAGTTACTTCAGTAAAAACACAAGCACCTGTACCTGTAAGTTTTGCAATACCGAACTGAGCTAAATACTGCATCGCTTCATTCACTTCAGGATATAGACTTCTGGCCAAAGGCTCAAAGTTATTTCCAAAGTTAAATGGCTTTAACTGATAGGCGCAAAATTTAGTAGGCTTCGTGTCTCTTGTCAACGTTTTTTGTGAAAAAAGCAGTTGAGTGCTGATAAAACAGTCAGGTTTTAGCACAATGTACTGTTTTTGATCTAAGTCTATGAATGTTAAGTGTTCACCAATACCTTCAGCCCATGCGTTACGACCATGAACAAAAATCGGTACGTCTGCACCGAGTTTTAGCCCGAGTTCAGCCAATTGTTCGATATTTAGAGCACATTGCCACAATTGGTTTATCGCAATCAGGGTGGTGGCAGCATTGGAAGAACCGCCTCCGAGTCCTGCACCCATTGGAATATTTTTCTCAATAGAGATCTTTAAACCCGTTGGCTGTTTAGCAAAAGGTTTTAAAACCTGAGTGGCTTTGTAAATTAAATTCTGTTCAAGGTCGACACTGCTCAAGCCATCAATTGAAATGATGAGGTTATCTGTTTGAGTGAATTCTAGCCAGTCAGTTAAATCAATCAGTTGGAAAATAGTTTGCAATTCATGATAGCCATTGTCACGACGGCCGGTGATATGCAAAAAAAGATTGAGCTTGGCGGGAGAGGGAACACGAATCATATAATTTTAAACTTTTGCAGATTTAACGATTTTGAATAACCATTGTAATACGGTTTTCCTGACCTGATTCAAGTGCTTGCTTCAAAATCAATTTATTCGGCAATTGCGCCTGATCATTATAGCTTAAATCAACAGTCCAGCCATCTTCCAGAAATTGGATGGGGCGATTGTTTTCATCTTTACTGATTTTCGCTTGTGTGGTTGCCGGTTTGGCTTGAACCCAATCCACCAGATGGGTGATTGGTGCTTGCCAACCGGTTGCACGTTCCAGTAATTCTTCAGGTGTTTCAGCTTGAATGAGTCCAGTTTTGGCACTATTTAAGGTGACTTGACCTGGAGTACCTGAAATTTGCGTTTTGCCCACCCCTAAAATCCCGCTTAACTCGATGTCAAATTCATCCTGCTGTTGTACCCAGGTGAAAAATGCACTGCCAGATTGTTTTGGTGTTTTTACCCCAATTTTACCTTGCAAGTTAAAATTATTTGCTTCAGGGAGCTGGGAAACACTCGGCGCTTGAGGCTGGGTATATTGTTGGCAACCTGTCAGTACCAGTGTGCCTGTGGCGATCAGGGTTAAGCTGAATTTGGAAAAAATACGCATAAAGATCATTAACTCTTTTTCAGGTTTGGCGGTAACAATAACGATTTCAGTTGTTCTAATTGAGGATCATTAGGGTGTTTTTTTTGTAATTGTTGTAACACATGATTAAATTTTGTCAGATCGCCTTGCATATACAGCGCTTTTGCATAGCGCACTCCAATTTTGGCACTTTGACTTATCTCATACGCTTTTTCTAACACCAGCGCAGAGGTTTTAAAGTCGTTTTGTAAAAAGGTGATATAGCCGAGCGTATCTAAAATAGACGCTTGTTCGGGTGCAAACTCCAAGGCATGTTCAACATATTGTCTAGCTTCATCCAATCGTCTATTTTGTAACGCCAGTGTGTAGGCGTAGGCATTCAGGTAGGTTGGACTATTTGGCTCAATTTCCAATAATTTTTTCAATAATTTATCCAGCTTATCCTGGTCTTGATAAGGGTCAAGCAATAGCACTTCTGAATAGATCAGTTCAGGGTCATCGGGTATGTTTTTGATGGCCTCTTCGAGCAGGCGCATGGCTGCTTTTTTATTGCCCATACGTTTTAGAATATCTGCCTGAGCCTGATAGAGGAAACTGGCATGTTGAGGATAATTGACCCGTTCCTGGGTTAAAAATCGTAACGCATCGCTCAGCTGTTTCTGCTCTGAAAAAATATTAATCATGTTGCGGCGTGAAACTGTGTAGAGACTGCCATCCACCAGGCGGTAATAGGCTTTTGCAGTTTCAAAGTGCTGTTTTCTTTCGGCATTCACGGCTAGGTAATAATAAGCTTCATTTTGATATTGATTAGAATATCGAAGCTCAACTAAAAACTTTTCCGCCTTTTCATATTCTTCTAAATCGATACTGGTTAAGCCTGCAATGAAAAGAGCTTCTTCCTCATGCGGCCATTTTTTAATAATGGTTTCAAGTTTATCTAGTGCTTGTTTGGATTTATTAATTTTAATCAGATATTTAATTTCAGCTAAACGAACTTCTAAGTTGGATTTATGTTTACGACTAGCCTTGTCATACCATTTCAGAGTGGCTTCTTCATCCCCTAAAGCACTGAGTAAATTGGCTTTCATTAAGATAAATCCAGTGACTTTGGGGCGTTTTTTAAGCGCACGATTAATTGTAACCAATGCTTGTTCTAACTGTCCATTTTGCGCTTCCAAGCCTGAAATCAGGACCAAGACAGATGGATTGTCGCGTTCTTTACTTTTGCTTAACGCTTCCAGTAGAACTTCTCGATCTTCCGGTTCTTCTGGCACAATGCCGACCAGAATCTTTTCCAGATCTGCATCGGGGTCAATATTTAAAATTTTATCTAGCGTTTCGGATGCCAGTTCATACTCATGCGATTTCAGGGCAATATGTGAAAGATAAAATAACGCTGGAACATCGGTAGGTTCCTGAACCACCCAATGTGTCGCAATATCGAGTGCGGCTTTTAGGTCATTTTGTTCCAGTGCAACATTTAAAGCGCGCTGTTTAACCGTAGTTGAACTGCTTTTAATTGCAAGCACGGTGTAGTTATGTAATGCTGTTGGAATGTCATGATAGGCCAGTGCAAATTCAGCAATCATGCTTTGTTTTATAGCATTATAGTTTGAATTGGCATGATAAATTTCTCCGGATGCTCTAATATGAGCACTCGAAGCCATGCTACCCACAAGTAAGAATGTGGTAGAATATTGCTTAATTGTCGCGCCGTTTATTCGGCTATTTGTTTGACGCAATTTTTCTTGATCCAAGTAATGCTTTTTATGACACCAATATTGCACAATAGCATAAATTTAGCGAAATGATGATCTGATATGTCTTTCTTTGCACTGGGTGTCAACCATCAGACCGCTTCTGTAGAACTACGTGAACAGATTGCATTTAACCCGGAAAAGTTAACGCAATTACTTGCCGAGCAAAGCCAGAACCATGACTTGAATGATATGGTCGTGGTTTCTACATGTAATCGAACCGAAGTTTATGCCATGTCTGAAAATGCAGAGATGGTAATGAACTGGCTCGCCCAGACAAATGGCTTAGATCCTAAACAATTATTAAATCATGTTTATCGTTATGAAAATGCGCAGGCTATAACGCATCTGATGCGGGTTGCCAGTGGTCTTGACTCCTTGATGCTGGGTGAGCCACAAATTTTAGGACAAGTAAAGTCCGCGCTTTCTCTGGCGAAAGACGCCCATACCGTTTCTGCAAATTTAAACCGAATTTTTGAATATGCTTTTTACGCAGCCAAGCGTGTTCGCTCGGAAACTGCGGTCGGTAGTCATGCGGTTTCTATGGGTTATGCCGTTGCCCAGTTGGCACTTCAAGTCTTTAGCAAGCCTGAAAAGCTGACCGTAATGGTGGTTGCAGCAGGTGAAATGAATAGCTTGGTGGCTAAACATTTAGCCGAAATGGGCGTAGGTAAAGTCCTTATTTGTAATCGGACCCGTGCCCGGGCTGAAACTTTGGCACAAGAAATTGCACATCGTGTAGATGTGGAAATTATCGATTTTTCCGAGTTAGCTGCAAACTTATATCGCGCAGATGTTATTTCAAGCTGTACCGGGAGTTTACATCAGGTTATTGCTTACAATGAGGTTAAAACTGCATTAAAAAAACGTCGCTATCAACAAATGCTGTTGGTGGATTTAGCGGTTCCGCGTGATATCGATCCAAAAGTTAAATCATTGGATGGCGTGTATTTATATGGCGTCGATGATTTACAAAGTGTCATTGATGACAATCTGGCTCAACGTCGCCAAGCGGCTGTTGAAGCAGAAGTCATGGTAAACCAGTTAGCCACAGAATTGCTTACCCAGCAAAAAATTAACAAAGCGGGTAGTACTATTCATGCGTATCGTGAACAAGGCGAAGTTCTAAGACAAGAAGAATTGGCTCTAGCAATGTCTCGAATTAAAGCCGGTGAAAATGCCGAGCAAGTGCTGCAAGAGTTTTCCCATCGTTTAACCCAAAAACTACTCCATCCTACTTCTATATTATTGCGTCAAGCAGCGAAATCTGAAGATCCAAGTTGTTTTGAATGGATGCGTGATGATCTGGACGAAATCTTTGCGAAGCGTCGTAAAATAAAACAAGAAAAATAAGAGATTTTTTGGCGTTTGATTATTCGTCAATTAAGGTCAATGAGCGTTTACGATCAATTTCATAAATTCGCTGTTTCAAGTTTCTCATTTCAGCAATGCTGGTAAATTTTTTCGATTTTAATTTTTGCTGCAAGCATTGATATTGCAGTTTAATCGAAAAATCTTCAGCCAGTTTATCTGCTTGCTCTGGAGATGAGGTGTAATCACTGATGTTGGTTTGCATTAAAATATGCTGCAAGTCATGGTGGTAATTTGCACAGGCACCTAAGACATAATATTGGGATAATTCAGTATCATCCGGTAAATCATCAAAAATGATATTAAAGATATTTAAAATTTTAAACAGCAACTGATCATGTGGAATCAAAGCGCGTAACGGTTCGAAATGGATATACAAATAGGGGTGACTCATTAAAATCGCCACCACATATTCTTCTGCATCAATTTTGGTACTAAAGCTTAAGGACGCATCATTGTTGACTTGCGGTTGCCATTTACGGCTATAACCGAGCTTTTCACGAAAGTATTGCTGTAACAAATAACGGTAAGAACCATGTTTCGGTAACAGTTCAGTGAGCTGTTTGAGTTCTCCCATGACCTGGCTTTTACCTTCAGGCGATGTGCTGTTATGATTTTGAGTTAAATGGGCAAAAATAAACTCGGACAATAAAGGCGCGGCTTGCAACATGCGTTGAAAGCTTTCTAAGCCTTCACGGCGAATGAGAGAATCCGGATCGTGATCATTTGGGAGCACGAAGAACTTGAGTTCACGACCGTCATTCAGTAAGGGCAAAGCAATTTCTAAAGTACGACGCGCCGCTTTTTGACCGGCAGCATCGCCGTCGAATGCCACAGTGATGCGATTATTTTGCTTAAATAAAATATTTAGATGGTCGGTATTACTGGCTGTACCCAAGGTCGCCACAGCACCGAAAACACCATATTGCTGTAAGGCAATGACATCCATATAGCCTTCGACCATCAGCCAGTCTTGGGCTTTTTGCTTGCGGCCTTCATATAAACCATAGAGCAACTGGTTTTTATGAAACACTTCAGAATCGGGTGAGTTAATATACTTGGGTTTGATTTCGTCATTTAAAGCACGACCGCCAAAGCCAACCACACGACCTTTGGAATCACGAATCGGAAAAATGACCCGATCACGCAGCAGGTCAAAATCTCGCCCTTTGTCACTGGTACGGATTAACCCCAGTTGTCTTAAACCTTCAATATCATAAGGGAAGGCTTTTTCCAGATGTTGCCAGTCTTCGGGCGCATAACCTAAACGCCAATACGCAATGGTTTCAGCGCTTAAACCCCGTTGTTTGAAGTATTGCTGGGCAGTCTGACTATGTGGTAATTGCTGTTCATAGTACAGCGCAATATTTTCTAGTAAATCGTATAAGTTACCGTCTTGAGGAATATCTTCAAATTGCGCGGTAGTTTGATCAAACGCTGCAAACGGATCATTGCCATAGAACACAGCCTCTTGCATTTGAAATTCTGCAAAAGGGTCGTGATCAATGGCTGACGTTACTGTGGTACTAGAATGTTGTGGTGAATTCGCTGCAGCATTTTGAATATTGCGTTCAGATTGCTTCGCAACAGGTTGCGGCTTGGCTGCTTCACGTTTGTATTTGATTTTATTTGAATCATGATTGTCTTTAGGGAGCTCTATGCCGCTTCGACTTGACAGATCCTTCATCACATCGACAAAATTGCGACCATCGATATCCATTAAAAAGCGAATGGCATTCCCGTTGGCCTGACAACCAAAACAATGAAAATACTGTTTATCCCGATACACATGGAATGATGGCGATTTTTCCTGATGAAAAGGGCAGCAACCTGAATAGGTGCGACCCGTTTTCTTAAGTTTCACGCGTTGACCAATCAGATCGACAATATCTGTGCGATCTAATATTTGATCAATCGTGTGTTGAGGAATAGCCATACGTATGCAATCGGGTTGTGATCTATCTATTAAAAATGACTGACAAATAGGCTGCCAGAAGTTAGCTAAGTTAAATGTGCATCAGCGGTTAAAAGTTAATTTGTATACCTTTTGCGCAAAATGATCAATATGATTGGTTAAAATAGCAAAAGGGCAAGTATGATAACTTGCCCTTCATGAAAATGCGACCAATAAGCTCGGCTTATTTGGGTGCTGGTGCTTCTTCTGTAGTCGGTGCATCAATCATTTCTTGTTTCGGTGCAGGAATACTGCTTTCTGTTTGTGGTCGATCTAACAAACCGAAACTTAAACGATTGGTGAGACTGCGTTTTTCCCCATATTCAGTGCTTTGTTGTTGCTCTGTCTCTGTAGAACTTTGCGCTTCACGTCCAAATACACCTAAAGTTGCACGGTTAATCCAGCTGCCTTCACTGCGTGCAGCACGAAGATTTACACTACCATCCGCTTTAACCAGGTTTGGATAGTTTAGCTTTAACACTTCAATATACTGTTGCGAAGTTTGGGTATCCCCTAATTTGTCATAACCATAGGCAATTGTGGCTAAGGCTTCAGGCACTTGTGGGGTTTGTGGATAGTGTTCAACCACCCATTGAGAGCGTTCAACCGCAGCTAACCATGCTTTACGTTTAATATTAAAACGCGCTGCATTCATCTCGGCTTCAGCCAGTTCGGTACCAATAAACTTCATACGCTGTGCTGCATCGACTGCATAAGTGCTCGACGGGAAGCGACGAATGAAATCGACAAAGTTCTGATAAGCCACTTTTAAATAGCTGACATCACGATGCGCCTGCTTTAATGAGGTATAGCGTAATAGACCATCATAGTTTTGTTCCATATTTGCCACGCCACGAACATAGTAGGCATAATCCACATTTGGATGTTGTGGATTTAAACGAATAAAACGTTCAGCAAGGGCAATTGCACCTTCATAATCTTTTTGTTGAAATTTAACGTACAACAATTCTAATTGTGCCTGTTGCGCATAGTCACCTGTAGGATAGTAGGTGTCTAAGGCTTCAAGATGCTTAGCTGCGTCAGTATATTGACCACGTTCAAGAGCTTTTTCAGCTTTTTGAATATAAACTTGCTCGCTAGATTGTGGTCCTGTGTCCACAACTTCTTTCTTTGGATTACTGCTACAGCCCGCTATTGCCGACGCAACGCCTAAAGATAAAGCAAGCATTGTCATTTTATAACGTGGTAACGACATAAAAATTCCTCTGTTAATACGGGCAATGAGCTACAATTGCACTATTAAACCACTTTTGTCTGAATGAGCAAATGAGTCAAGCACAATCTTCTAATTCTAATTTCCCTGAAACTGATTTCAATTTACTTGAAGATTCTGAGGATGCAGATAACCATACTTCAGACTCAACTGCAACACGTTTATCGTTGCAATTTCAATTGGATGAAAGCTATTTGGGGCAACGTATCGACCAGGTTGCAGCTCTGGTCTGGAACGATTTTTCCCGTGAAAAACTGAAGCAGTGGCTGAAAGACGGCCATTTGTTGGTAAATGGTAACACTGTTAAACCCAAGTATAAATGTGAAGGCAATGAGCTTTTAACACTCAATGTTGAGCTGGAAGTTCAAACCAAAAGCTTGCCTGAAGATATTCCATTAAATATTATTTATGAAGATGACGACATTATTGTCATTAATAAACCGGTGGGTATGGTCGTTCATCCAGGCGCGGGCAACAGCTCGGGTACTTTGGTAAATGCCTTGTTGCATCATTATCCTAAATCGGCGGAGTTAACACGTGCGGGCCTCGTGCACCGTATTGATAAAGACACCAGCGGTTTGCTGGTGGTTGCTAAAAACTTGGAATCTCAATTTTCCTTAAGCAAGCAGTTGGCCAAGAAAAGCGTCTACCGTGTTTATGATCTGGTGGTTTACGGCAAAATCATTGCCGGCGGTACCATTGATGAGCCAATTAAACGTCATCCGGTTGATCGTATTAAAATGGCCATCTTGCCGGGTGGTAAGGATGCGGTAACTCATTACAACGTAAAAGAGCGCTTCCAGCATTTCACTCGTGTCCAAGCGCGTCTGGAAACAGGCCGTACTCATCAGATCCGTGTTCATTTTAGTTATCTGGGCTTTGGTTTGGTGGGGGACCCGGTGTATATGAGTCGTGTACGTGTTCCTGCGGGTGCTTCTGAATTACTGGGTGAAACTTTACGTGGCTTTAAACGCCAAGCCTTACATGCCTCTAAGCTTGGCCTGGTTCATCCACGCTCAGGTGAAGAAATGATGTTTGAAGCGCCTTGGGCAGATGACTTTACTCAATTGGTTGAAGTATTACGTAGCGAAAACCAAGCCTACTAAGTTGTTTTATCGCATGATATGCATCATAAGGAAAGAAACATGCAATTTGTTCAAGGGCTTCCACAAGGCATATTTGTTGGGCAGACACGAGTGCATCATCAAAAAACTCAACCCTCTGCCCAACCTGAACTTGCAGGATTTAACTTGGCATTGCATGTCCATGATGATGCCAGGCGTGTACAACAGCATCGTATGGCGTTACTGCAAGAGTTTGCTGAATTCGGGGTCGATAAAATCACCTGGATGACGCAAACGCACAGCACCATTTGTCATAGCATTAATGAAGAAATTCCTTTTCAGGCACTTGAGGGTGATGGTCTGGTTACCCAGCGTAAAGCACATGCGTTAATGATGATGACTGCGGATTGCCTGCCTGTCGTGCTCGGTAATGCAGATGGCACGGAAATAGCGAATCTGCATGCCGGTTGGCGAGGGTTGGCGGGTGGCATTGTTGAAAATACGATTGCGACTATGCAAAGTCAGCCGACTTGGGCATGGTTAGGCGCTGCCATTAGTCAGCCATGCTTTGAAATTGGTGAAGAAGTCAAATTGGCTTTTTGTTCAAAATATCCTGAACTTGGAAGTGCTTTTAAAGACAGTGAAAAAGCGGCCAAATTTTATGCTGACTTATATGCCATCGCGTGTTTTATTCTGAAGCGTCACGGTGTTGATGTTGTGCTGGGTGGCGATCAGTGCAGTTATCAGCAAGCGGAAGAATATTTTTCTTATCGCCGTGAAGCAAAAACAGGGCGCATGGCAACATTCGTGTTTATGGCGTGAAACTGTTAAACTTGCTTAAAATTTACTGCTTTTATTGATATGCCTTTATCTTCGAAATCACTTGCCATCGTTTATCACAGTCCATATGGACATACTGCAAAAGTGGCCTCTTTTATTGCTCAAGGTGCTGAGCAAGCAGGCATTCATGTGCACTGCATGAACATCGAACACGTGGATTGGGATATATTGGATCAGGCGGATGCGATTGTTTTTGGTTGTCCAACCTATATGGGAAGTTTAACTGCTGCCTTGAAGTTATTTATGGAGCAGTCTTCCAAACGCTGGTTGGCACGTACATGGCAAGGCAAAATTGCAGCGGGTTTCACCAATGGTGGCGGTTTAAGCGGAGATAAGTTGGCTGTATTGCAACAGATTAATCTGTTTGCCATGCAACATGGCATGTTGTGGACAGGCTTGCCGATGATGCCTACCGGACGTAGGGCACAGGATTTGAACCGGATGTCGAGCTTTTTAGGTTTAATGACACAGTCCGATAATGCACCCGTTGAAATAACTCCGCCACAGGGCGATTTAGATACCGCCATCTGGTTTGGTGAATATATCGGCTTATTGCTGGCTAAACTAAAATAAAAGCAGCTTGATATGAATATTAAAAAACCTCCATCTGGAGGTTTTTTTGTTTTTTAGATGAAAACTTATTTATGAAAAATTCGGGCTTTATCACGTTGCCAGTCACGGTCTTTTTCAGTAGCACGTTTATCGTGAAGCTGTTTACCTTTTACTAAAGCAATTTCAAGCTTGGCATTTGGCCCTTTCCAGTAACAAGCCAGTGGAACGCATGAATAACCTTTTTGGTTAATCGCACCCATCAGCTTTTCAATTTCCCGTCGGTTCAACAAAAGTTTACGTGTACGCGTCGCTTCAGGGACTACATGTGTCGATGCGCTCAGCAAAGGCTGAACCTGTGCACCAAACAAGAAGGCTTCACCATTTTTAAAGGTAATATAGCTTTCTACGATGGTCATACGACCTGCACGCATTGATTTGACTTCCCAGCCCTGTAATGAAAGACCAGCTTCGAATTTCTCTTCAATAAAATAATCGTGGCGGGCACGTTTGTTGAGTGCAATAGTTCCGCCGCTATTTTTTTTAACTACAATACTTGCTTTCGCCATAATCTGATACTTCCAATCTTACTGTTATTGTACCGCAACTCGAACCAAGATGAACTTTTTTAAATTTATGAGGATTATTCACTAAAAAAACAAGTTTTTGCTAAAATAAGCATCTACACAATAAACTAGAGTACAAATGGATGTCTAAAACTCGCGTCATTTATCCGGGCACATTCGATCCAATTACCAATGGTCATATCGATTTGGTGTCTCGTGCAGCGAAAATGTTTGATGAAGTTGTGGTGGCGATTGCCATTGGCCATCACAAGAATCCAGTCTTTAGTTTAGAAGAACGAGTAGATTTGGCGCAGAAATCGTTAAGTCACTTGCCTAATGTAGAGTTTGTCGGCTTTGATGGTTTGTTGGTCAATTTTTTCCGCGAACAAAAAGCCACAGCAGTACTTCGGGGTTTACGTGCAGTATCGGACTTTGAATATGAATTTCAACTGGCCAATATGAATCGTCGACTTGATTCAAATTTTGAAGCGGTATTTTTAACTCCTTCAGAGCAATATTCCTTTATTTCATCTACATTGGTACGTGAAATTGCCCGTTTAAATGGTGATGTAACCCAGTTTGTACCGCAAGCTGTGGTTGAAGCCTTTAAACGGAAACAACAACAAGGTTGGTAGCGTGTCTTTATATATTACCGATGAATGCATCAATTGTGATGTGTGCGAGCCGGTGTGCCCGAACGAGGCCATTTTCATGGGTGAAATCATATATGAAATTCACCCGGATTTGTGTACTGAATGTGTCGGACATTTTGATGAACCACAGTGTCAATTATTCTGTCCAGTCGATTGTATTCCGCCAGATCCACAGCATGTGGAATCTCAAGATCAATTAATGGATAAATATAAAAAACTGATTGCTCAAAAAAGCACAAGCAATTAGTGCGGAAGTTTGATAAGATGCGCCCCGAAGTGAGCTAGACGATCGCTGCTGTGTAGATCTTCGTGATTGAAACAGGGGAGGAAAGTCCGGGCTTCATAGGGCAGGGTGCCAGGTAACGCCTGGGCGGTGAAAGCCGACGGCAAGTGCAGCAGAGAGTAGACCGCCATCTTTGCAATTTTCCTTCGGGAAGACCAAGAGGGATGGTAAGGGTGAAAGGGTGCGGTAAGAGCGCACCGCGTGTCTGGTAACAGTTCACGGCAAGGTAAACCCCACCAGAAGCAAGACCAAATAGGAATCCTGAGGCACGGCCCGTGCTGGATTCGGGTAGGTCGCTTGAGCGTACGAGTGATTGTACGCCTAGAGGAATGATCGTTCACGACAGAACCCGGCTTATCGGCTCACTTCACTAAATATTTTACAATTATTGTGTGATATTTCTTGACATAAAGCATGTTGAAATAGATAATACGCGCACAGTTTTGGCTATGTAGCTCAGTTGGTTAGAGCACCGCACTCATAATGCGGGGGTCACAGGTTCAAGTCCCGTCATAGCCACCATTTTAATAGGTCACACTTCTATAAGTGTGACCTTTTTTTATGTTTAAAATTTGTACTTAATATTCATGCTTAAAATCATTTATTCACAATGAATAGTAGTTGCTGCCAATTTAATTTGTGGAAATTCTTGATGGTATTTTTCTAAAATAGCATCTTTCTGGTCTTGACCGAACACCATCACCTGTAACTGATTAATTTTATTTTCAGTTAAATGTAGATATGCACAATGCAATGCAATCTGGTTTTGTTTGGCAATTGCCAGTTTTTGATCTTCCGGAATTTGTTCAATTCGATACAATTTTTGCTGTGCTTTACTCAGCTGCGCAAGACTACGCTTTTGTTGCATGCTCAGCAGTTGTTGATTGTTGATCCAGCGCGCCACATCCCGGCGTACGCCATTGTAGTCTACAAATATGGGGGAGATGATTTGGCAGCCTGTAATTACCATAGCAATTAGGTTTATAGTTACTAATTTGAATTGATTCATATTTTTTTGATTCTGAATTTAAGCAGATAATAGAAAAATAACATGAATGAAAGCTACTTTTGTTTAAATATTGACTGAAAGCTTTTAAATCGCTTAAAGACTGAACATTTGTAAAATGCAGGGCTTGACGCTACTCACTGAAATTTAGATAATGCGCACACAGTTTATGGCTATGTAGCTCAGTTGGTTAGAGCACCGCACTCATAATGCGGGGGTCACAGGTTCAAGTCCCGTCATAGCCACCATTTTTATAGACCATGCTCTCAGCATGGTCTCTTTTTTTGTGGGTCAAAAAAGTATAGGTTGATGTCAAATAAAAAATACCAGAAAAAGATTACAAATTATCTTGGATATACTGCTCAATAAATTGATGGGTTGTTTCACTTGAATAGAAAGGTGAGATCAATTGCTCCAGAATCTCCTCTAGCAAGCCTTGTTGTTCTAAAGCCTGAATAATATGCGGCAAGAAACGCAGTGCCTCTTGATGCAAATCATCTTCCTCTAGTCCAACCGAATGCAATAATTCTTGTAAGTTGTAGTCAGCAAAATAATCATAAAAAACGGCCACAACATCTAAAATCACCTGTTGTAAATATTCGCCTTGTCGCAACTGTCGCCAGGTTTCATAAACCAGAATGAAAAACTCTTCAAAGTCGATAGCTTGGAATTGCGAGAAGATTTCTTTTAAGGTTTTTTGTTTAATATCATTCCATAAGTGCAGGCTGATATCAGCAAGTTCTTCATTGGGCAATACAATGATATTACCCAATTGTTTAACCAGCGTTTGGGCAAATTGTTGCTCAAGCTTGAGTTCAATATTTTGTTGTTGGTCTTGAATAAAATTGAGTATTTTGGAACCCAATCCGTGTTTATGCAGATTAAGTTTGCGTAGATGGTCCAGCCAAGGTGTATTGCTTTCCAGAATTTGGTTGGCTAACTGTAAACTCACAAGTTTGACCTGCGGGTTATGTTGCAAATTATCTTGGATATAGTAACGTAACTGGTCTAGTTCCAGTATCTTGTTCACCCATAATTTAAATGATTCATCTGAAAACAGCTCATTAATTTGAGTATGATTATTAATGGCAAGATGATGAATTCTTTGCGCAATCATCCCGATAAACTCTAGAATTTCCGCGCCTAAATTTAATTCAAAAGCATATTTTTGAACTACATTCTGTAATGATTCAAGCTGAATAAATTGTTTTAATAAAATTTGATCGGAATGGGTATAAATATGATGAACAAATTTTTCGATGTAGTGATTATTTTTTTCTGCTAATAATTGTTTTTTGATAAAACAAGTTTGCTCAAGCATAAGTGCTTGAGCAAACTGTTGAGCAAAGTCCTGCTTAGACACCCGGTGTCCATCCATTAACGATCGGATAGCGACGTTCGCGGCCAAATGAGCGCGGACTAATGCGTGGACCAATCGCAGCTTGACGGCGTTTGTATTCGTTACGATCGACAAGACGAATTACTTTTTCAACCACTTCTTTCTTAAAGCCTTTGGCAATGATGTCATCTTGGCTGCAATCCTCTTCAATATAAGCATAAAGAATCGCATCCAGTACATCATACGCAGGTAAAGAATCTTGGTCTTTTTGATCAGGACGAAGTTCTGCAGAAGGTGGGCGGGTAATCACACGTTCAGGAATGACAGGGGTTTCAGAAATACTGTTACGATATTTAGCCAGTTCGAAAACAATGGTTTTATACACATCTTTTAGAACTGCGTAACCGCCCACCATATCGCCATACAGCGTGCAATAACCTACAGAAAGTTCTGATTTGTTACCGGTTGCCAAGACAAGGTTGCCAAATTTATTCGACAGACCCATCAGTAGGGTACCGCGTGCACGTGCTTGAAGGTTTTCTTCAGTCGTATCTGCAGGGCTGTTACCAAAGAAAGGATACAGGGTTTGCATGAAGCTGTTTACAATCGGGTTGATTTCAGCAATACCAAAAGTCACGCCCATATTTTTCGCTTGTGCAGCTGCATCTTCAACACTGATTTGCGCTGTATAAGTATAAGGCATCATTACGGCTTGGACTTTATCTGCACCGATCGCATCAACCGCGATTGCAAGGGTTAACGCTGAGTCAATCCCGCCCGATAAACCCAGAATCACGCCCGGGAAACCAGAACGTTGAATATAGTCACGAGTTGCTAAAACCAGGCCTTGATAAATTTCAGCCATGGTATCTAAAGCGGGAGTCAGTGTTCCAACTTTATAAGCTTGTTGTTCCGTTTCATATTCAGCGTAAAAAAGATCTTCTTTAAAGCTTGGTGCCTGTAAAGCAATGCCGCCGTCTTTATTGACCACAAAACTGGTGCCATCAAAGATAAGGTCATCCTGACCACCGACTTGGTTGGTATAGACCAAATTGATGTTCAGTTGTTTAGCCAGCTCGCTCATGGTGGTAAGGCGATGTTGCGGTTTGCCTACTTCATAAGGGGAGGCATTTAAGACTAAAGCGGTTTCAACATTGAGTTGGGATAATTGATGTACGGTATTGAGTGACCAAATATCTTCACAAATCAAAACACCAAATTTATGGCCTAGATATTCAAAAACAAGGTGTTGATGTCCTTCGCTGAAATAACGTTTTTCATCAAAGACACCATAGTTTGGCAAGTTCTGCTTGTTATAAATACCCAGTACTTGTCCATCTTTCATTACGGCAGCCGCATTATAACGGTGGCCATCTTCAGTCTGATTGACAAAACCAAAGACCATTACTATATCTTTTACCTTGCTCAGTTGCTCAAATGCATTTTGAGTACGTTTAGCAAGGCTGGGACGGAGTAACAAATCTTCCGCAGGGTAGCCGACGGTTGAAAGCTCGGGAAAGATAATTAAATCAGCTTTTTGTTTTTTGGCTTCATTTACCTGTGCAAGCATTTTTTGAGCATTTGCTTCGACATTGCCAATATGCGGAGAGAATTGTGCAAGGGCAATTTTAAAACTTTTCATTCCAACTTAATCCTATACCTATAGGGATATATACACAGACTGATGATTTATTATGGCTATTGGTTCAACGCTGTGTACGCGACGACAAACAAATAGAGGTTTAATCAATAATTAGCAATTCGATACTATATACGAATTGCGACATTTATTGAGATAAAAACAAAAAAAAATCCGAATTTAGACAAAAAAACTACAGCGTTAATGAGAGAATAAAAATGCTAGAAAATGTGTGATTATTGCCAGATAAGATGACATTATTTATGAAGACTCTACTGTATACTTTGAATCGTTTATTCGAAGTTGAGAATCGAAAATTAACCCAAGGTGAAAAACAACTTGCGCAATCTGTTTTTGGGATACATTTGCAGCTTGATGCAATCAGAATTGTGGCTCATCGTGGGGTGTTAAAGAATTATGCCATTAGTCCCAATGGTAATATCTATTTCCATCCTCAAAACTGGTGCCAAGATTTCTCTACACTGTCTTTAGCTAAACAGTCCTGGTTAATTCATGAACTCACCCATGTATGGCAAATTCAGCAGGGTTTGGCTGTAGTGCGTAAAGCAATATTTGATCGTAAATATCAGTATGTTTTAGAGCAGGGTAAACTGTTTTTCCAGTACGGGATTGAACAGCAGGCACAGATGGTGCAGGATTATTTTATTAAAAAATCACGTGGTCAAGAGTGTCAGGCCTATGAGGACTGTATTCCATTCCTGTCTCAAAAAGCGTGATCTTGTGCTGAGCTTAAAATAATAAAGTAGTTTATTGGGTATTAAGAAAAAATTAAAGTATTTTTGAGTCATAAAAAAACCACCCGAAAGGGTGGTTTTTTAAATCGTAGAATTCTTTCGAATTAACGACCTTGGATGTCACGTTGAACTTCACCAGTGTAAAGTTGACGTGGACGACCAATTTTGTAAGGACCGCTGTGCATTTCTAACCAGTGGCTGATCCAGCCAACAGTACGTGCAAGAGCGAAAATTACAGTAAACATTTCAGTCGGGATACCAATCGCTTTAAGGATGATACCTGAGTAGAAGTCTACGTTAGGGTATAAGTTACGTTTGATGAAGTATTCGTCAGACAACGCAATACGTTCAAGTTCCATAGCAAGAGCAAGTTGTGGATCGTTGATGCCTAGAGCAGCAAGAACTTCATCACAAGTTTCTTTCATTACTTTCGCACGTGGATCGAAGTTTTTATAAACTCGGTGACCGAAGCCCATAAGTTTAACTTCTTTAGTTTTCACTTTTTCCATGAAGCCAGCAACGTTTTCTACAGAGCCGATTTCATCAAGCATCTTAAGAACAGCTTCGTTCGCGCCGCCGTGAGCAGGACCCCATAGTGCAGAGATACCAGCAGCAATACATGCATACGGGTTAGCACCAGTAGAACCAGCTAAACGTACTGTAGACGTAGATGCATTTTGTTCGTGGTCAGCATGAAGCGTGAAGATACGATCCATTGCTTTAGCAAGAATTGGGTCAACTTTGTAATCACGGTCTGCAGGAGTAGCAAACATCATGTACAAGAAGTTTTCTGCGTAGCTCAAATCGTTACGTGGGTAAACGAACGGTTGACCTACTGTGTATTTGTAGCTCCAAGCTGCAAGAGTTGGAACTTTAGCAATCAAGCGGATTGCTGTAATTTCACGGTGATCAACATTTTCGATGTCTAGGTTGTTGTGATAGAACGCAGAAAGCGCACCCACTACACCAACCATGATCGCCATCGGATGAGCATCGCGACGGAAACCATTGAAGAAACGGCTAACTTGGTCGTGAACCATTGTATGGTTACGAACTTTAGCATCAAATTCTACTTTTTGTTCAGCTGTTGGAAGTTCGCCGTTTAACAACAAGTAGCAAGTTTCTAGGTAGTCTGCTTTAGTCGCTAACTGGTCGATCGGGTAACCCCGGTGTAAAAGAACACCTTTACCACCATCGATGAATGTGATTTTAGATTCACATGCAGCTGTTGCCATAAAACCAGGATCAAAAGTAAAGTGACCTGCGGTCAACACATCTTTAACGTCGATTACATCTGGGCCCAATGTGCCGCTGTAAATTGGTAATTCAATTTCTTTGCCATCAAGCTGTAAAACGGCTTTTTTGCCAGTTGCTTCAGACATTCAATAGATCTCCTGTCCCGGTGAATGTTTTATCCGACTCGTAGTACTAATCTTTTAATGCGCGAATCAGATGGATCAAAAATTTGCTATAAGATTAGTGGGTACTGAAATTTTGTCAATTATACTTATGGATAAAAAGAGACACTCTCACTGGGATTTGGTCAAAAATAATCCAGTAGTCATGAGGAAAATATCAGTATCGACGCCGTATAATAAGTCATAAAAAGATAAGTTGCAGAAAAAAATATGCATGCTGTGGGAATTATAAGCAATTTTTAATTGTTAAAAACTCTAGGTATGTTGGTTTTTTAAGAATTGTAAGATGGGTAAACTATTCTAATTCTCATGACTTGCCTATGTTGCCTGAAGAAAAGCATCGCTTTCTTATTCATAATAAAAAGCGATTAATCATATGTAAAAAATCATTCTTTTGTATAAAAAATAACTTGTTTAAGAATGAGTAAGTGCTTATTAATTCATCAATTGTATGGAAGGAAGTCATATTTTTGTTTAAAGGTTAAACTAGAGTAAGAATGGAATGTGGAGTTATGCACAGATTAAGTGCTTATTTCTTTTCATGATGTTGCTATTATTTATTTTTAAATAAATACCATATATTTATTTTCTGAATATGTGGTGCTATTGTGATATTTGCCATTATCAAAGGAGATAATAAGTCTTTGCGATGATTTGTTCATCTTTAGTCTAAATATATTTATTTAATTATCCAAACAAAAAACGATCAATCAAATGGTATTTTAATTAATAAAAACCAATCATATAGCTATGTTTTGTTAGATCTATTTTGTCTACTTTAAGGGGGTAATTCATGTTAATGATTCTTATTTAATGATTTTTTGAAGAAAAGGTAAATGGGATTGTTTGTATTTTAATAGTTCACGTTTTATAATTCCCTGTCGTTTTAAGTTTAGGTATTGCTGCATACTGCAAATACCTAACAATGCTAGCTTTCCTTCGAATTAATTCCAACAAACTCCGGATGGAGTTTTTACTTACAGGATGCCCGCTGTGAAAAGCAACAGACCTGTCAATTTGTCCATGGGTCAAGTTTTAGAAGTAAACTTAAAATCCCCTGTGGCTATTGCATCAATTCTACACCGTCTTTCTGGTGTCATCGTATTTTTACTCGTACCGGTACTTTTGTGGCTTTTAGACAAATCATTGTCTTCGGCTGAAGGTTTTGCTCAAGTTCAAGAAATCTTCGGTAGCTTCATTGTGCGCTTCATCGTATGGGTATTTGTAGCCGGTTTAATATTCCACTTTATTGCGGGTGTTAAGCATTTACTTGCAGATAACGGTATTGCCGAAGAACTGCAAAGTGGTCGTATAGCAGCTACTATTTCATTGATCTTGTCTGCGATTGGTATCATCGCAGCATTTGTATGGATTGTTCTATAATGAAAAGTGCTACAGGTTTTACGGGTTCAGGTTCTCGCGATTGGTTTATCCAGCGTGTTAGTGCTGTTGTATTAGCTGTTTATACTGTTGTGGTATTTGGTTGGATTCTCTGCAATGGCGGATTTAACTATGAACAATGGTTTGGCTTTATGATGACATTACCAATGAAGATTTTATCTTTGTTGGCAGTCTTATCTCTTGTCGCACACGCTTGGATCGGCATGTGGCAGGTATTCACGGATTATGTGACTACTCGTCAAATGGGTCCTTCAGCTTCAGGTTTACGCCTAGTGTTGACGTCAGCAGTCATTATTGCTGTATTTGCATATGCAATCTGGGCTATCCAGATTTTTTGGGCGAATTGATAGGAAAATATCATGGGCGCAATAACCCCTAAAGAAGATTATACAAACATTCAACACCTCACTTTTGATGCAGTTATCGTTGGTGGTGGTGGTTCAGGTATGCGTGCTTCATATCAACTTGCTCAAGCAGGTTTGAATGTTGCAGTCCTGACTAAAGTATTCCCGACACGTTCGCACACTGTTGCAGCGCAGGGTGGTATTGGTGCATCTCTTGGTAATATGCAAGAAGATAACTGGCACTATCACTTCTATGACACGGTAAAAGGTTCGGATTGGTTAGGTGACCAAGACGCAATCGAGTTTATGTGCCGTGAAGCGCCTAAAGTTGTTTACGAACTTGAACACATGGGTATGCCATTTGACCGTAACGCAGACGGTACGATTTACCAGCGTCCATTCGGCGGTCACTCTGCAAACTACGGTGAAAAACCGGTTCCACGTGCATGTGCGGCAGCTGACCGTACAGGTCATGCGCTTCTTCATACGCTTTATCAAAGCAACGTGAAAATGGGTACGCAATTCTTCGTAGAATGGATCGCACTTGATCTGATTCGTAACGAAGCGGGTGATGTACTCGGGGTAACTGCAATTGACCAGGAAACCGGTAATATTGCGGTATTCCAGGCAAAAGCGACATTATTTGCAACAGGTGGTGCGGGTCGTGTTTACCGTGCATCTACCAATGCGTATATCAACACTGGTGACGGTCTTGGTATGGCAGCGCGTTCTGGCATTCCATTACAAGATATGGAATTCTGGCAGTTCCACCCAACAGGTGTTGCGGGCGCAGGCGTATTGTTGACTGAAGGCTGTCGTGGTGAGGGTGCAATCCTTCGTAACAAAGACGGCGAACCGTTTATGGAACGTTATGCTCCGACTTTGAAAGACTTGGCACCGCGTGACTTCGTATCACGTTCTATGGATCAGGAAATCAAAGAAGGTCGTGGTTGTGGTCCTAAAGGTGATTATATCTTGCTTGATATGACGCATCTGGGTGCTGATACCATTATGAAACGTCTTCCATCTGTATTTGAGATTGGTAAGAAGTTTGCAAACGTAGACATCACTAAAGAACCAATTCCTGTTGTGCCGACAATCCATTATCAAATGGGTGGTATTCCAACGAATATTCATGGGCAAGTTGTTGTTCCTGAAGGTGCTTCGGATACTAACTTTGAAGCAGGTTACGATAAAAGTGGTGACGTTTACTCAAGCAATGGCGGTGAGCGTAACTATACAAAACCTGTTAAAGGCTTCTATGCAATTGGTGAATGTTCTTGCGTGTCTGTACATGGTGCAAACCGTTTAGGTACGAACTCACTGCTTGACTTGGTTGTATTTGGTAAGGCTGCAGGCGAACACATCATCGATTACGTGACTAAACATCATGGTGATGAGTATCAACCGCTTCCGACTACTGTGTTTGAAAATACAAGAAAACGTATTCGTCATTTGGATGAGTCAACTTCGGGTGAAAATGCTCAAGAAGTTGCTGATGCAATTCGTGATATCGTTCAAGATCATGCCGGTGTATTCCGTACTCAAGCATTACTTGATGAAGGCGTGAAACAGATTCTTGCGATTGAACCACGTGTTCGCAACATTCATTTAAAAGACAAATCTAAAGTATTTAACACTGCACGTGTTGAAGCTCTAGAAGTTGAAAACTTGTATGAAGTTGCTAAAGCGACCTTGATTTCGGCTGCTGCACGTAAAGAATGTCGTGGTGCACATACTGTTGTTGATTATGAATTGCCAGCAGATCACCCAACTTATTCTTACGGTCGCCGTGATGATGAATGGATGAAGCATACTTTATGGTTCTCTTCAGACAATCGTCTTGAGTACAAACCAGTCCGTTACAAACCAGTATCGGTTGATGCGATTCCACCAGCACCACGTACATTCTAATCGGGAGAATAAAGATGAGTAGAGGTATCCGTACATTCCATATCTACCGCTATGATCCTGACAAGGATAAAGCACCGTACATGCAAACTTTTAAACTTGAGTTGACTGACAAGCACCGTATGTTGCTTGATGCTCTTCTTGCGTTGAAAATACAAGACGAATCTTTAACGTTCCGTCGTTCATGTCGTGAAGGTATTTGTGGTTCTGATGGCGTAAACATCAACGGTAAAAACGGTTTGGCTTGTTTGTGGAATCTGAACGATTTACCAAACGAAATCACCATTCGTCCTTTACCGGGTTTACCTGTAGTAAAAGACTTGGTTGTTGATATGAACCAGTTCTACGATCAGTACAACAAAATTCATCCATTCTTGATCAATAATCAGCCTGCACCAGCGAAGGAGCGTTTACAGTCTCCTGAAGAACGCGAGCATTTAAACGGTCTGTATGAATGTATTCTTTGTGCATGCTGTTCAACTGCATGCCCATCATTCTGGTGGAACCCGGATAAATTCTTGGGTCCTTCAGCATTGTTGAATGCATACCGTTTCATTATTGATTCTCGTGATACAGCGACACAAGATCGTTTGGCTCGTCTAGATGATCCATTCAGCTTGTTCCGTTGTAAGGGTATTATGAACTGTGTATCTGTTTGTCCTAAAGGTTTGAATCCAACTAAGGCGATCGGTCACATCCGTAGCATGTTGTTAGATCAAGCTGGCTAATCTGTACCAGTCCAAAAAAGCACACCTTAAGGTGTGCTTTTTTATGTTTTGAATATCATAATCATTTATAGATTTATGCAAAAAATCTATGTAATTGGGGGAAGAGGATTGTTTGTTGGCGCTGAAGCAAACGACTGGAATTGTTTAAAATTAACCGTAAATGACATTAAAGCTTCATTGAATTGTAGTTAAGTTGTTCGAATCGACAATTAAAGCGCCAATCTTAAGTTTCAATCTGCAAAGTTGAGATTAAAATGTTACCATATGGCGTAAATAAAGAGGGCCAGTTTAAATATTGCGCTCTCTTTTGTTGTATTTAAATTGTTGGCTTGGGACTATGGTCTACATTGAAACCAATTATTAAATAAAGCACCATATGTTAAAGGAAAATGGGAAGGATGTATTTCGCTAATTTATGAGAGGTATGTGTCAAAAAAATCAATTGTAACTAGATATCATGTTACGATTTGATACATCGTTATATTTAAAAAAAGCGCCTTGTTTATGTACATTTTTTCAACATTTTAGAGTGTATATAAGGGGTATAAATAAAGATTAATCGTTTTAGAAAAAATAGGTCGCGTAGTTATTTTTTCTAAGTCGATTTGCAAAAAATTGCTCGGTTTCGGTCGAGTATTTAAATGAGTGATGATGCCAATGAGGGCGTTATGATTCATTATTCACATTAGGTTATTCCTGATGTAGTGATAACGCCTCATGGCTTATGCCTGATGGGGACTAATGTCATGTTACCAATTTGACATTATTAATCATGGGTTCGCTTAAAAAGCATCCTGAAAATGTTTTTGCAATAGGAAATGGGTCCACAAATGCAAGAAGTTGCTGACGCACTGCGTCTTGACACTGAACTAAGCGCTGACAGTGCAGCGTATATTGAAGAACTTTATGAACATTATTTGACGTCACCAGACTCAGTTGGAGCTGACTGGCGCGAATATTTCGATAAATTCCCTAAAGGTGATCAACCACATAGCAATGTACGTGAGCAATTCCTTTTATTAGGTCGCAATTCAAGCCGCGTACAGCCTGTTGTTCAAAGTTCTGTAAGTTCTGAGCATGAACGTCGTCAAATTGGCGTTTTACAGCTGATTGCTGCCTATCGTAATCGTGGTCATCAAAAAGCAAAATTGGATCCATTAGGTTTGGCAAAACGTGAAGATGTGCCTGATCTTGATCTTGCTACGCACGGTTTGACTAAATCTGATCTCGATACAGTATTTAATACAGGCAACCTTGCACTGGGTAAAACAGAAGCTACGCTTGGTGAAATGGTTGAAGCAATGGAAGCCGTTTATTGCGGTTCTGTTGGTACTGAATACATGCATATTGTTGACACTAAAGAGAAACGTTGGATTCAACAACGTCTTGAAGGTGCGAAAGGTCAATTTAATTTTACTGCAGAACAGAAAAAACATTTCCTTGAGCGTTTAACTGCAGCCGAGGGCCTAGAAAAATTCCTAGGTAATAAATACGTGGGTGCTAAACGTTTCGGTGTTGAAGGCGGTGAATCATTCATCCCGATGGTCAACGAAATTATTCAGCGTGCCGGCTCTGTGGGTTGTAAAGAAGTTGTGATTGGTATGCCACACCGTGGTCGTCTCAACCTTTTAGTCAACATCATGGGTAAAAACCCGGCAGATCTTTTTGGTGAATTTGAAGGTAAATCAATTCATAAAAAAGGTTCGGGTGACGTTAAATATCACCAGGGTTTCTCCTCTAACGTGATGACAGCGGGTGGTGAAGTTCACTTGGCATTGGCGTTTAACCCTTCACATTTGGAAATCGTGGGACCTGTAGTTGAAGGTTCGGTACGTGCTCGTCAAGTACGCCGTCGCGATATCGGTGGTGATGATGTATTGCCAATTATTGTACATGGTGATGCAGCATTTGCAGGTCAAGGTGTAAACCAAGAAACCTTCCAGATGTCACAAACTCGTGGTTATACCGTGGGTGGTACAGTTCATATTGTGGTGAATAACCAAGTGGGCTTCACAACCTCTGATCCACGTGATGCACGTTCTACAGAATACTGTACCGATATCGCAAAAATGATTCAGGCACCGGTATTCCACGTGAATGGCGATGATCCTGAAGCTGTGATTTTCGTGACTCAATTGGCGCATGACTTCCGTCATACGTTCCGTAAAGACGTTGTGATTGACCTGTTCTGCTATCGTCGTCGCGGCCATAACGAAGCAGATGAGCCAGCAGCAACACAGCCAATGATGTATCAAGTGATCAACAAGAAAGTGACTACCCGTGCACTTTATGCCGATCAACTGGTTAAAGAAGGTGTACTTGATCGTGCCGCTGCTGATCAAATGGTTGAAAACTACCGTTCAGATCTTGAAGCCGGTAAGCACGTTGCTAATGCTTTGGTACTTGAACCAAATACGAAAATGTTTGTGGATTGGGCCCCTTATTTAGGTCACGAATACACAGATGTTTGGGATACAACTTTCCCAATCGAACGCTTAAAAGAACTTGGCACTAAAATGCGCGAGCTTCCTGAAGGCTTCGTGATGCAACGTCAAGTCGCGAAAGTGATTGATGAACGCTTAAAAATGCAGACCGGTGAAATGCCATTAAACTGGGGGGCGGCTGAAACTTTAGCCTATGCAACCTTGCTTGATGAAACCTACATGGTTCGTATTACTGGAGAAGACGTTGGTCGTGGTACCTTCTCACATCGTCATGCGAAACTGCATAACCAGGTGGATGGTTCAACTTATATTCCGCTTTGTCATATCAAAGAGAACCAGCCGCGCACTGCAATTTATGACTCACTCTTGTCTGAGATGGCCGTACTTGCATTTGAATATGGCTATGCAACTACAATTCCACACGGTTTAATTATTTGGGAAGCACAATTTGGTGACTTCGCGAACTGTGCGCAAGTAGTAATTGACCAATTTATTGCTTCAGGCGAAACCAAATGGGAACGCGTATGTGGTTTAACCATGTTGCTTCCACACGGTTATGAAGGTCAGGGTCCAGAGCATTCATCTGCACGTTTAGAGCGTTTCTTACAGTTATGTGCTGAAGACAACATGCAAGTGATTACACCAACGACACCTGCACAGATTTTCCATGCTTTACGTCGTCAAGCGATTCGTCCAATCCGTAAGCCATTGATCGTGACTTCACCGAAGTCATTGCTTCGTCACAAACTTGCAACGTCTACGTTGGAAGAGCTTGCAACTGGTACATTCCAGACGGTAATTGATGAAGTAGATCAAATCAATCACGCTGACGTGACTCGTTTAGTCCTGTGTGGCGGTAAGGTTTATTACGATTTACTTGAAAAACGCCGTGCAGAAAATCTAGATAACACTGCAATCGTTCGTATTGAACAATTGTATCCATACCCAGAACAACGTATTGCTGAAGTACTTGCTTCTTATCCAAACCTAAAAGAAGTGGTCTGGACTCAAGAAGAGCCGAAAAACCAAGGTGCTTGGTTATTCATCGCGCCGCGTCTATATGACGATGTGATGAAATCTGCTAAACAAGTCCGTATCAGTTACGCAGGCCGTCCAGCTTCTGCTGCGCCAGCTTGTGGTTCACCATATTTGCATGCAAAACAACAAGCTCAGCTAGTAAATGACGCATTGGCGATCGTAGCTGAACAATCAGGAGATTCTAAATAATGGCAACCGAAATTAAAGCACCGGTATTTCCAGAGTCAGTTGCAGACGGTACGATTGCAACTTGGCACAAACAACCAGGTGAAGCTGTATCACGTGATGAAGTGATCTGCGATATTGAAACCGATAAAGTTGTTTTAGAAGTTGTTGCTCCTGCTGACGGTACAATCGCTACCATCATTAAAGGTGAAGGCGAAACTGTTCTTTCTAACGAAGTGATTGCACAGTTTGAAGAAGGTGCTGTGTCTGGTGCTTCTCAAACTCAAGCAGTTCAGTCTGAAGGACAAGTTGAACAAGCTGCATCTAAAACAGAAGCGGGTGCTGCACCTGTTGTCGAGCGTGCTCAACCGGTTGCTGACCAAGCGCCTGCGGTACGTAAAGCATTAACTGAAACGGGTATTGCTGCTGGTGATGTTACCGGTACTGGTCGTGGCGGTCGCATCACCAAAGAAGATGTTGCAAGTCATCAAGCTAAACCAGCGGCTCCTGCTGCTGCACCATTAAGTGTTGCTATTGGTGAGCGTATCGAAAAACGTGTTCCAATGACTCGTTTACGTAAACGTGTTGCTGAACGTCTTCTTGCTGCAACACAAAGCACTGCAATGTTGACGACGTTTAACGAAGTGAACATGAAACCAATCATGGAAATGCGTGCTCAATATAAAGATGCATTCGAGAAACGTCATGGTGCACGTCTTGGCTTCATGTCATTCTTTGTTAAAGCTGCAACTGAAGCACTTAAACGCTACCCAGCGGTAAATGCTTCAATTGATGGCGACGATATCGTGTATCACGGTTACTATGACATCGGTGTTGCTGTATCTTCTGAGCGTGGTTTAGTGGTTCCTGTACTTCGTGATACAGATCGCATGAACTATGCTGAAGTTGAAAATGGCATCCGTGCGTTTGCTGGTAAAGCACGTGACGGTAAATTGGGCATTGAAGACATGACTGGTGGTACGTTCACTATTACTAATGGTGGTACTTTCGGTTCATTGTTATCGACTCCTATCTTGAACACGCCACAAACTGCAATCTTGGGTATGCATAAAATCCAGGAACGTCCAATGGCTGTAAATGGTCAAGTAGAAATTTTACCAATGATGTACTTGGCGCTTTCTTATGACCACCGTTTAATCGATGGTAAAGAAGCTGTAGGTTTCCTTGTGGCAATTAAAGAATTGTTAGAAGAGCCAGCTCGTCTTATCCTTGATCTTTAATTCTAAAGAATAAATCCATGGGCTTAGGGTGATCCTCTAAGCCCATTTTTGGAGATAAAAATGTCTCAACAGTTTGACTTAGTAGTAATTGGCGGTGGACCAGGTGGTTATGAAGCAGCAATTCGTGCGGCTCAACTTGGTTTCAAAGTTGCTTGTATCGAAAAACGTATTCATAAAGGTAAACCATCTTTGGGTGGTACATGCTTAAACGTGGGTTGTATCCCGTCTAAAGCTTTACTTGATTCTTCACATCGCTATGAAGATACCGTTCAGCATTTAGATGACCATGGTATTACGACCGGTGAAGTTAAATTTGATCTTGCTAAAATGCTGGCTCGTAAAGACAAAGTTGTAGATCAGTTGACTGGTGGTATCGATCAATTACTTAAAGGTAATGGTATCGAGTGGTTAAAGGGTACCGGTAAACTGCTTGCAGGTAAAAAAGTAGAATTTGTTTCTCACGAAGGTGAAACTCAAGTTTTAGAGCCTAAATACGTGATTCTTGCGACAGGTTCTGTACCAATTAACATTCCTTCAGCTCCTGTAGATCAAGACTTAATCGTTGATTCTACTGGCGCGCTTGAATTCCCAGAAGTACCTAAGCGTTTAGGTGTGATTGGTGCTGGTGTTATCGGCCTTGAGCTGGGTTCAGTCTGGCGTCGTTTGGGTGCGGAAGTTGTTGTATTTGAAGCAATGGATGCATTCTTGCCAATGGCTGATAAAGCTTTGGCAAAAGACTTCCAAAAACTGTTGACTAAGCAAGGTATGGATATCCGTATCGGTGCGAAAGTTGCAGGTACTGAAATCAACGGTCGTGAAGTAACGGTTAAATATAACCAAGCTGGCGAAGAGAAAACTGAAACTTTCGATAAATTGATCGTTTGTGTAGGTCGCCGTGCCTATGCTGAAGGTTTATTGGCTGATGATTCAGGCATTAAATTGACTGAACGTGGTTTGGTTGAAGTAAACGATTGGTGTGCAACTTCTGTTGAAGGCGTATACGCAATTGGTGACTTGGTACGTGGTCCAATGCTTGCACATAAAGCAATGGAAGAAGGCGTAATGGCAGTTGAACGTATTCACGGTCATGCTGCTCAAGTGAACTATGACACGATTATTTCTGTCATTTACACACATCCAGAAGCGGCGTGGGTAGGTTTAACAGAACAGCAAGCGACTGAAAAAGGTCACGAAGTTAAAACTGGTCAATTCGGTTTTGCTGTGAATGGTCGAGCACTCGCTGCTGGTGAAGGTGCCGGTTTCGTTAAGTTTGTTGCTGATGCAAAAACAGATCGTCTACTCGGTATGCACGTGATTGGACCTGCTGCGTCTGACATCGTTCACCAAGGTATGATCGCACTTGAGTTTGTATCTTCAGTTGAAGATCTACAATTGATGACTTTTGGTCACCCAACATTCTCTGAAGTGGTTCATGAAGCTGCACTGGCAGTGGATGGACGAGCGATTCACGCGATTCAGCGTAAGCGTAAATAAGATGAGTAAAAGAGCGACTTAGGTCGCTCTTTTTACATTTGATGGTTGTTTTTGTTGGAACAATCATCTAAAAATAAAGATAAGAAAGATTTTAAAAAATGCCAATACTGCTTTGATGGATGTCTGGGTATTGGTGGGTCATAACAAAGCGAAGAAGTAATAAAAGGTTATTCGATGAATTTACATGAGTATCAAGCAAAAGCGTTATTAAAAAAATATGGTATGCCTGTTCAAGAGGGTGTACTGGCAACCAATGCAGCAGAAGCTGTCGCAGCATTTGAGCAACTCGGTGGCAAGTTTGCCGTGATGAAAGCTCAAGTTCATGCTGGAGGACGTGGTAAAGCAGGTGGTGTTAAAGTCGTAAAATCCAGTGAGGAAGCTGCTGAATATGCAAATGGCATTATTGGCACACGACTTGTAACCTATCAAACTGATGCCAATGGTCAGCCGGTAAATAGTGTTCTGGTCTGTGAGGATGTTTATCCGGTTGAGCGTGAATTGTATCTTGGTGCAGTGGTCGATCGTTCTAGCCGTCGTGTCACTTTTATGGCATCTACAGAAGGGGGTGTCGAAATTGAAAAAGTCGCAGAAGAAACCCCAGAAAAAATTATTAAAGTTGAAGTTGATCCTCTAGTTGGGCTTTTACCTTTTCAAGCACGTGAAGTTGCATTCGCCCTTAATTTAAAAGATGGACAAATCAACCAATTTGTCAAAATTATGACGGCTGCGTATCAAGCTTTTATTGAAAATGATTTTGCACTATTTGAAATTAATCCACTTTCAGTTCGAGAAAATGGCGATATCTTGTGTGTCGATGCCAAAGTGGGGATCGATTCAAATGCACTGTATCGTTTACCTGAAATCGCAGCAATGCGCGATAAGTCTCAGGAAAATGAGCGTGAATTGAAAGCATCTGAATTTGATCTGAACTATGTTGCCCTTGAAGGTAACATTGGTTGTATGGTCAATGGCGCTGGCCTTGCTATGGCTACCATGGATATCATTAAATTATATGGTGGTCAACCTGCAAACTTCCTTGATGTGGGCGGTGGTGCAACCAAAGACCGTGTGATTGAAGCATTTAAAATTATCCTTTCAGATTCATCTGTACAAGGGGTGTTGATCAATATCTTCGGGGGTATTGTGCGTTGTGACATGATTGCAGAAGCAATTATTGCAGCAGTTCAGGAAGTACATGTCACTGTACCTGTCGTTGTACGCTTGGAAGGCAACAATTCAGAGTTAGGGGCAAAATTACTTGATGAATCGGATTTTAAATTAATTTCTGCGAATGGTCTGGCGGATGCCGCAGAAAAAATTGTTGCTGCAGTGAAAGCGTAAAGGAGTATCAATCATGAGCGTATTAGTTAATAAAGACACCAAAGTATTGGTACAAGGCTTCACAGGTAAAAACGGTACATTTCACTCAGAACAAGCCATTGCTTATGGCACTAAAGTGGTGGGCGGAGTAACTCCTGGTAAAGGCGGACAATCGCATTTAAGTCTTCCTGTATTTAACACCATGAATGAAGCAGTAAAAGAAACCAATGCTGATGCTTCTGTGATTTATGTACCCGCACCTTTTGTTTTAGATTCTATTATAGAAGCTGTAGATGCAGGTATTGGTTTAATTGTGGTGATCACAGAAGGCGTACCCACATTAGATATGTTAAAAGCCAAACGTTATCTTGAAACCTATGGTAATAACGCACGTCTAATTGGGCCAAACTGTCCGGGTATTATTACTCCAGGTGAATGTAAAATTGGCATTATGCCGGGACATATTCATCAACCGGGTAAAGTTGGAATCATTTCGCGTTCAGGAACCTTGACGTATGAAGCTGTGGCGCAAACCACGAAGCTGGGTTTAGGTCAGTCGACTTGTATCGGAATTGGGGGAGACCCAATTCCGGGCATGAACCAAATTGACTGCTTGAAACTGTTCCAAGAAGACCCGCAAACTGAAGCCATCATTATGATTGGTGAAATTGGCGGTACTGCGGAAGAAGAAGCCGCTGAATATATTCAGTCACATGTGACCAAACCTGTAGTAGGGTATATTGCTGGTGTAACTGCACCTAAAGGCAAACGTATGGGCCACGCAGGCGCAATTATTTCAGGTGGTAAGGGGACTGCGGAAGAAAAGTTTGCTGCCTTTGAACGTGCTGGTATAGCCTATACTCGTAGTCCAGCAGAATTGGGTTCGACGATGCTTCAAGTATTAAAAGACAAAAGCTTGACTTAATTTTTTGAAAAATAAAAAAGCTCTCATTTGAGAGCTTTTTTATTGGGGTATATTCATTAAAATTAATGGATTTTTTTCATAAATCAAAAATAAGCATCTTTTGGTTTGATATTTATATGCTACATTTCAGCGCTATCCTGCATAATTTGCGAATGAAATACATCAGTTTAAAAAGCTTTCTGAAACACAGTGCAAGTAATACACAGACATCGCTTGGTTAACTTCTATTTAAAGGTTAAGCAACTAAAATGCATGTTTTACTAAATGCGGACCGCCCAAGTCAAGCCCAGAAGGTCAAGTTCTGTTTTGTCTGAGCTAGTAGCGCAAATAAAGAACTTTTTCATGAGGCTACGAGTCATGGGGTTCCAGATCCAACATCCTCAAGAGTTTTATGGTATGTAGAAGATGATTTGATTCAGTCGAGTCTGTTTTAATTTACCGAAGAATTTGCCTGTTGTATGTTTTCAATTAGAAAGATAATGCTAATGCATTGATGGGAATTTTCTGATTATAAAGGCTACAGAAATTTCAATCCAAAAGCCTAAAAATAGCTATAGTGGCAAGAAAAAACATATACCTTTAAAGTGCAGACCATTATTCAGTATACAACTCAGCAAATAATGAGTTTATGTACCTGTCGCGGTGCGGTGCATGATGTTGAGGTATTCAAATGCAATTTACAGGAGATTCCTTTCGGGACTTTTATCCTTGCAGATAAATGCGATCAAGGGATTATAATTTTTATTCAAATAGCCAGTTGTCGTTCAAAGCTAAGAGACGTTGTAAACTAGATTCTGCACTAAAAAGCCATAACCAAAAAATCGATAAAAGAATAATAAAATCCTTGCGAAACGTTATCGAAATAGAGGAAAAAGACTCGGTTTAAGATTCAATTTAATGGCTGGAATTTACAATATTGAACTGAGCAAAAATGATTTATGAATGTCTATTTATTAAAATTAATATAAAGAAATGACCTAATAAAAAAATATACAGTATTATTTTTCACGATTATTATAAAGTGATATGTGTCATATTAATAGATAAAAACACAAAATGAAACACAAAAAAAGGTTGATATGATTAGCTTTGAGGGTATTGTTTATTGGATTGCAACAATTAATAACAATGAATGATGAATTTTTAAATATGAATAAAGTAGATTCTAGATTAAATATACTTACCCTCTCTTGTAGCACCTTACTGTTTTCTACATTTTTGCATGCAGAATTATTATATAGGGACTCTATAGATCCGCAACGTGAAAAAACAGTAGATTCGATTAAGCAAGGACAGGTAGATGCGGGTTTACAAAAACTCAGACAATTATTAGTGCTCCAGCCCAATAATCAGAAACTGATTGCTGATTTTATTGTGATGTCATATGAACATCAAAAATTTACCGAGCAAGATATTAAATATCTCTCCGGTATACAAACACAACAATTTCCAGATTATGCAAAGGTTGATGTCCTTAAAGCCTTGCGCGATCTAAGAAAATTTGAATTGGCAGAACAATGGGCGAAAAAATTCGCTCAGACCGATCAAAATCAAATATGGGTTGTATGGATAGGAGTATTACAAGCAGAAGCAGGTAAAACTCTTGAATCGAAAAAAACCTTGTCTGCGCTCGATATCAACTATATTGATCCTGATTATTTAGCTCAGCTTGCTTATGCCTATCGCATTTTAAATATGCCAGTGGAGGCATTGAATACCGCCAGTTTAGCCGTTGAAAAGAATCCAAATAATAGTAGTGCGCAAGAGCAGTATGCATTGGCACTTATGGTAAATGCAGACTATGCCAAAGCAGAAAAATATATTCAGAATAATCAAATATTGGCAAATAAACCTCAACTTAGAACAAATGCAAAAATTAGTGAATTTACCCTGCGCATTCAGAATGCAGTGCAGTATTACAAGGCTTCAACCTATCGTGATCGTGGAAATATTGCTTATAAACAACTCAATCAAGTTATAGATGAGATGGCAAAGTATGAATCCCAACTGCCTAATGACCCCAATATTAAACGTCAATTTTATTACGAGTACATATATGCTTTAAATGAGAGAAACTTGGCTCAGGAAGTGCTCGCACAAATACCCAAAATTGGATTACCTATCGAGCAAATGCCTCCTTATGTACGTCAAGCGATTGCAGATGCGTATTTAAAGAATCGGCAACCTAAATTGGCCGAGGCACAATATAGAAGTTTGCTAAAGGAAAAAAACTATCAAACTTATGAAGTGTATTCAGGTTTGTATTACGCATTAATTGAACAAGAAAAGTATGAGCAGGCCAATAATTTACTGTTAGAAATGGACAAAATGTTGCCTACTTATCGATATAGCAATGCAAAAGGTGTCGATAGAGTTACCCATGAGGACCGTATGGAATATATAAACTTGGTCGGTCTCAATTATGTTTATCGCCAAGAATATGCTAAAGCGCAACAATATTTTGAAAAGCTGGTCGCAAAAGCACCCAATAATGTGGTTTATCAAAGTAATCTTGCGCTAGTACAACGCTGGCGTAAACAACCTCAACGCTCAGAATGGACACTGGCGCAATGGGATGGTGTTGAGCCAGTTGATTCCTTAATACGAATCAATCACTTAGAGAATATGCAGGCATTAGGTGATATTTCAGAATGGCGTAAGCAGAATGCTTATCTTATGGAAGCCATGCCAGGAGATTCTGGTGTTGTAAAAAGCAAAAAAGAACTTGACGATCGTAATCGTTTCTCCATTCAGCATCAGAGTACTTTTTCAAAAAATGAATCTGATAACTCTGCTGTTCTGAATCGTTTAAAAGGCAGTCGTGAACAGGAGAATTTAACACGTATTAATACCCCATGGTTTTTTGATACTTTTCGTGCTTATGCCAATCATAGTAATCGTTGGGCGAATTATGAGGATGGCAAAATTGATGATCAACGTGTGGGACTTGGACTTGAATGGGAATCGCGTCGTAAAGCCGCAAATATCATGCTTTCTCAAAGTATAGATAATGAAGATGATCGTTTTGGAGTACAAGTGGACTGGTCACAATGGTTGAGTGATCACTGGCAGTATGTTTTAGGTTTTAATAGTCAGGCCGATATTCCATTACAAGCTATAAAAAAAGGTAATGAAGGTCAATCTTATACTTTTGGTCTGAACTGGAATCACAATGAATCTCGTGAAGCGGGTACAGCTTATCAATTAACTGATATCGATGATGGAAATACCCGTCAGGAAGTCTCTGCCTACTTTAAGCAACGGGTTTTTGCGGCTCCACATCATATTACCAGTTTTATTTTAGGCGGGTATTACAGTAAAAATGATGATGTACAAGTTGATTATTTCAATCCTAAAGAAAGTTATAGCGCAGAACTCACTTTACAACATGATTGGATTACTTGGCGTAGACATGACAGAAATTTCACACAACATTTCGAAGCAACCATCGGAACTTTTGGGCAAGACGGATTTTCCTCAAAACCGATTTATAACGCATTTTATCAACATGATTGGCAACTTTCGCGGACCTGGAATTTGAATTACGGAATAGGATGGGGAACACATCCTTATGATGGTATAGATGAAAAAAGAACTTACGCAGTGCTTGGTTTTAAGGGGAATTTTTAATGAGAAAAATTGCAACAATTTTATTCGCTGTAGTGTTGACAACAAATTTAGCAATTCCTAGCGTAAGTTTGGCTCAAAATGTGACAAATTCAGCAATTGAAATGCCAGATAATCTTTTTGTAACTCTTACTTTTCATGATGTACGAGATGATGTCGCTAAGGTGGGGGATCGAGATGTTTATGCAATTAGTACTAAAAATTTAGCACAATTTTTTGCGTGGATTCAACAAGAAGGGTGGCATCCAATTCGCCTGCAAGATGTGTGGGAAGCACGTCAAAAGAAAAAGAGCCTGCCTCCTAAATCAGTATTGTTGACTTTCGATGATGGGGCATTAAGTAGTTATACCCGAGTTTTCCCTTTATTGAAGCAATATGATTTTCCAGCCGTATTTGCAATTCCAACCAGTTGGATTAATGGCAACAACAAAGATGCCTATTCTGCCTATGGTGAAAATAATTTAATGACCTGGGATCAAATGCGTGAAATGCAAGAATCAGGTTTAGTCGATTTTGCTTCACACTCAGACGATTTGCATAAAGGTATTCTTGGTAATCCACAAAAAAATATGCAGCCTGCTGCAATTACCCGTGAATATCTGCCTAAGCTGGGTAAATATGAATCTGAACAAGCTTATCAAAAACGAGTGATTGCGGATTTAAGAAAATCTAAGGAAATTTTAGACTTCCAGTTAGGTATCAATACCAGAGCTATTTTCTGGCCTTATGGGGCAGTAACAAAAGAAAGTGAACAACTTGCGGCAAAGGCAGGATTGCCAATGTCTTTTAGCTTGGGCAGTATGTCTACACTTGTGGACTCCGGGGCCACATATCAACGCGGCTTGATTATGAATAATCCAACGCCTGAAATGATCCATGAGGAAATGCTGGATTTTTTGACTTTTGCACGAGCACTCTATAAGCAACGCAAAAGTATTATTCGTTTCGATTTAAGTGAAATGGTCAGCAAAAACAATCAAGTATTCGATCAAAAACTCGGACAGTTATTAGATCAAGTTAATTCATTAAAAACCAATACGATTGTATTAAAAGCAGTGGCTGACGAAAATGGGGATGGAAAAATAGACGTTGCTTATTTCCCAAATCAGCAGCTTCATATGCGCCAAGATTTGCTGAATCGAACAGTTTGGCAGGCGCGCACACGCATCAATAATCGAGTATATGCGGAACTGCCTATAAGTCTGGAAACAAAACAAGGCCTTAAGCTTGATGAGTTAACCGCTGATTTGGTCAAGAATAACTCATCAATTGAAGGCTTGATGATAGAAATTGGTGATGAGTTCTTATGTGGCGTACAAGATAAAACTTGGGATGGTGCTTGTAGCCAAAAAATGAAACAAGTTTTTCAAATTAAAGAACGCAGCAAAGAAAAGGCAAAATATTACACAAACATTAGTAATAATTATCAGACTGCATTGAAAATGACTTTAAAGGATAAGCATTTAGATGGTTTAAAACTCTTACTTGACAGTTGTCTAGTTCAAGGCGACTTCCTATATCTCGAACTTGATCCTGTTCGTTACCCTAAAGTATTTAAAGCCATGCAAAAACAGTTAGAACAATTGAATCTTAAACAGAAACAGCATTTGATTGTGAGTTTTACCGTTGATCCGAATGTATCTAAAAGTGAATGGAAAGAATATCAATATGATTATCAAGTTTTAAAAAGGCTGGCTGTACAAAAAATTGGTCTTAATAATTATCAATTAAACGAAGGTAGACGATTTCAGGAAAATCTTTACCAGTCTATTAGTTCAAATGACAGTCCATTAACTTATCGAAATCCTTTTGAAGGCAACATTGCCAAGGAGATGAAATAATGGAAGAGTTGATTCATCTTAGATTTAGTGATTTTTATTTTGGCTTTGCCTTTTTCTATCCTTTATTTATGGCATGGCTTTGGATAGCGGGGGGGATCTGGTTTTACTTAAAGCACGAAGTTAAAAAAACAGCCTTACCAAAACCAAGTGAACATGGCTGTAGTATTGTTATTCCTTGTTTTAATGAAGAAGCACAGGTCCGAGAAACGATTAAATTTGCAATGCAATCTCAGTACCCAAATTTTGAAGTGATTGCAGTGAATGATGGAAGTCGAGACAAAACTGCTGAAATTCTAGATTCACTTTTACAGCAATACCCAAAATTGAGAGTGGTTCATTTAGCTGAAAATCAAGGTAAAGCTTATGCGCTTCGTGCAGGTGCAATGGTCAGTCAAAATGAATATCTGGTCTGTATTGATGGGGATGCCTTATTACATCCGCATGCTGTTTTATGGATGATGCATCATTTAACCCGCTTCCCGAGAATTGGTGCGGTAACGGGTAATCCTCGTATTGTGAACCGTTCTAGTATCCTCGGTAAAATTCAAGTGGGTGAGTTTTCCTCGATCATTGGTTTGATTAAACGCGCCCAACGAACTTATGGACGGATTTTTACAGTTTCGGGTGCAATTGCCGGTTTTCGTAAAACTGCTTTAGACCGTATTGGTTATTGGCGTGATGACATGATTACAGAGGATATTGATGTGTCATGGCGTTTACAGTTTGACCATTGGGATTTGCAATATGTACCAAGAGCACTTTGTTACATTTATATGCCAGAAACAATCAACGGTTTATGGAAGCAACGCTTACGTTGGGCACAAGGCGGAATTGAAGTTTTAATCGCTTATCTCCCTAAACTGTTTAAGTGGAATTTGCGCCGGATGTGGCCAATTGCTCTGGAATCCGTTATCAGTGTGGTTTGGGCATATGTGATGTTTGGTATTATTCTTTTGTATTTATATGGTCTGTTTTTCTCTTTACCGGGCGAATGGGCAATTCAATCGCTCTTTCCTCAATGGTATGGGGTGATTCTGGGGCTAACGTGTCTTATCCAGTTCTTTGTCAGTTTATGGATTGATAAATCTTATGATAAAGACCGAATGTTCAGGAACTATTTTTGGGTGATCTGGTATCCATTATTCTTCTGGATACTAGCGATGCTCACCACGGTCGTCGCATTACCCAAAACAATTTTCAAAACTCAAAAGCGTGCTCGATGGGTTAGTCCAGATCGTGGTTTTAGAGGAGAGATGAAAAATGACTAATATAGATAAACTTCATATTGTTAAAGATGAGTCGAAGTTAGAACTTCCTGCTTATATTGATAAACCTGAATATGTAAAAAATAAGTCAGTGGGTTATAGTTTGCAAATTGCAGGTTGGCTTACTTTTATGTGGTTGTTCATGCCACTGTTGACAGGATTTTTCTGGTGGGTAGAAGGTAAAACGATTTATCAACAACTGGTGATCCAAGCGGCACCCGATAGCCAGTTGAGTCTAATGAATATCATCATGATGATTACCACCTTTATATGTGCACTGCTGCTTTGGGCAACATATAACTGGATTCGCTTTTATAACCGTGAGCGTCGTAGTACTCCTTTAGCCATAGATGAACAACAGCTTGCAAGGAGTTTTATGGTTAATACGATAGATATTCTGAATATGCAACAGGCAAAAAATCTAACCCTTTATTATGATAATAAAGGGAAGTTAGAATTTTTTGAGGTTAATCATCAGTTAAAAAAGCGTGTTTCAGCCTAGAAGGTTGAGGGTGTTCAGTAACAAAGTCATCGGGGTAATAACCAATATGTTTTACTCCATGTTTCTCTAAAAACTTGATGGTTTCTGTAAGTTCTTGGGTAGATATTTTCTGATTATTTCTCCAATTCACAGCTTGAAGTTCAAAGATGGTACGACTCAATTCTGGGTCGTATTTTTTTGATTGTTGAATTAAATCTAAATAGAACTGCTGATGATCATCGGCTTCTTCCATATAGGGCATCGCCATGATGGCATTATAATCATAGTATTTATATGTGCTGGGCATCGACTGGCTAAACCAGTTCTCACTTACTGGATTTAATACCACGGGTGCATACATATTTCGTGCAGTAAGGATATTTGGTTGCTGTTGTTTAAGTATCTTGCTAATACCTTCAGCAAATTGATCAAGATATGCTGTTTTGTGTTGAGCTAATGGTGCTTTTTTTGGAAAATTTTGGAGTTTTGATATCTGCTCTGAATTAAACCCCCACGATTGATACATCTTTCGGGCAGGAGCAGAAATATCTTCATAATCATTCAGGGTAATATCATCATGATAGAGTACTCCATCCACTGAATTAGACTTCATAAAATCTAAATAAATTTCAGAAACATATTTCAGGTTTTGTTGATCAAATGGAGAAACCCGAATATAACCTTGCTTTCCGCCTTCACTATGTAAAACATAGGGAATGTGGTAGCTTTTTGGAAATTCCCAAGCCATTAAAGGCAGCCACGCATATATATGTTTTACCTGAGTTTTGCTACGAATTTGCTTTACTAGAACTGGAAAAAGATTTTCTCTTAAGGGAATATGACGGTTTTTAAAGTAGACCCGATCTGTTGAACCATTCGCATCTGGATCAGCAAAAGCTTGTAAAAAAATGGTATTAGGTTGAATCTGTTGAATCCGTTCTATTAAAGTCCGAATATTCTCCTGTTGCTGTTTTTTGTCTTTGTCATATATATAGTCAATATCGATATGCATAATGCGCATCTGATCAATTTTAGTGGTTTTCTTTGCTGAAGAAATAAGTTTTTTGACAGTATTCTGCTGAACAATATCATTTATAGGGTGATGTTTAATTTGAGGTAAATCTGCAGAGTTTACAGTAGAAGTCAGGCAGCCTAGACTTAAATACAGGCAAGGGGTAAAACGATTTTTACACATCTTTTTAAAATTAATCATTTTTTTATACTCGCGTTTAGTTAGTTTTTGCTAGATAAATCATTGTTTTTTGAAAAATCATAAATTATTTGTGATTGTATTCTGGGCAAATTTTATTTTTTAATTTTTATTGCGCTCGAATTAAATCATCAAGCACTCTTTTTTATTTTGAATATGGTATCTAGGCTAGGAGGATTATTGTTTAAAATCTCCCATAAATTTTCGGGACAACTTGCAAGTTGATACCAGATTAGTCTTTACACCAACTGCACCGGTCTTCAGTGCCCTGTAAGGTAATTCCATTCCAGTAAGAGTCAATTTAGAACAAGTTTCGCAAGTCACCATAAAAGAAATAGAAGAATGGGTTATAAAAGAGGCATCGCCGTTAATACCAACAAACGGATACCTGAAAATTGTGCTTTTACCGCAGTGTCCAGTGGTTGTTGAGTAATTTGGCTATTTGGGAAAATAGAGCTATACCATTCCAATGTAGCTTTTGTATTTTCTTTAAACCGCAAGGCAGGGTAAATAGAGGAAGTCATTATTATGCTCTATATATGCAATGTCAGCAGATAATGTAACGTCCTACAGTTATAACTCAAGTAAGTTTATGCTGAATAATTGTATAAAATTTATTCAATTTAAAATAAAAAATGTAGCTGATTTGGCTGCATTTTTTAAATTTTTATTTAGATGAAGCCACTTTAGACTTTGAGTTAAACTATTAGGATTAACTGCTTGAATACCCCCCGTTAATTCATCAGGCTAGTAATGATCGGGGATTTGAATTTGATAACGTAAAGCTAAAGCGCTATTCACCACTTAATCAGATAGAGACGTTACCCATGATCCGAATAGACTTCGCTTGATGCATTGATTCCGAGCCTCTAGCCTAGGATGTTGATTTAATTGATTTTAACATTATCAATATTTCTATCTATTTAATGCTTTTTACGGATAATCTGGTGTAAATATTTTAATAATGCTAAACGAATCTAGATTTCTACCTGTTTTCGATAGACAAGATATTATTCGTTTCATTAACTATACGGTTGGATAATACAACCGGTTAAACTATAAAGGGCTAAGAAAATAATCAGCGGGACAAAAAGTGGCACATACCTAAATATAACCAGGTTAAAACTTGGGTAATCTGATCTGCATCGATGCCAATTTCAACATGTTATGCAGTGCTTAAATTATTCGGTAAAATTGCTTCAACCATCCTTGAGAGCCAACATTCAGTAAAAGCAAAATTAGCTCTAAACTGCCTGATAACAATATCAAGCAAATACAAACGCTGAAAATGAGGGTGAAAGAATGAATAATAAGTTCCCCCCATTATTTTTTACCTCTATACATTTGTTCACTTAAATTATTCAAATTGTTGTTTTTTATATAAAATAATCTAAATTAAACAGAGTGGTGAAGAAATAAATTTGTCTAAAAAATGAATTCATGTTGATATAAATGTGAATTCAGTTGTTGAGCAGAGTTATTGTTTTATGAAGAGGTGTTTTTAGTAAAGTTTATAGAAGATGATTTAAATTTCTCCTCTCGTAAAAGAGTAGAAATGTGGTAAAGGTCTAGGAGATACTGATCATCCACCTTTTAATTAAATTGGCTAAATGTAGGACATCTCAAAACAATCAGATCTTGATTTAAGCCGCCCCTAATTCAGATAAAGCTTAATTCAAACAGGTTTGAATACGAACTTTCATTTCCAAAGCCTGTTGCGTAATAAAGTTTTTCTTCCAGTGCACTGGTTGTCCCATCGGATTAGTTTTAACTGCGGTATTTAGGAAATTTAATTCAGGTTGATTGAATAATTGGCTTTCAATTGCTTCTTCAAGTTGCGCACTATTGGCTGCAAGTGGAAGACTGACCAAATAGAATGCTTTGGGGTAGTTATAAAAAGCATAGAGCAAGTTAAATGCTTTTTGATCGGCCTTAAGATTACCCGCACCAATTTCATAGCTACGGTCTTGGTTGCTATAGGTAACACCCATCAAAAAATCGAAATAATTATCCGAAAGTCTTAGTCCAAATTGCAGCCCAATCTGGTCAGCAGTGAGTTCGTGTTGCACAACATTATTCAGGATTGAACCATCATCATTCAAAGGTTCTTGCAAGATCAGAAAATGCTCATTGTGTTGATAGATATGACCAGCAAGCTGTGCCTGTTCCAGGCTGGATTTAACGGATTTAAGAGTACAGTCTAGGGTAGGCATAATACAAAACAACATAGGAGATGGGAGAGAATTTGGCTACTCTATGTAATTTTCAGCACGAATAACATAGATGTTTTAGAGGAATAACCAATCAGATAAGATTTTGTAAATTTTAATGTTGGCTTGTGGTAACAGCACTATCTGAATAAAATAATAGATCATCATTTAAGTGAATCATTAATAAAAACTTATACTTATTATTAGGTAAGCTTTATATGACAATTTTGCATATCAATATAATAAAACAAGCAATAGTTGTGATAACTAAATCTTTATAATGAATATATATATTTTTAAAAGTGTAATAAGTACACGTTGATCTGAGTTGGTGTTGTCAATGTCCATAAATGAGGAAAGACTTACTCATCTTAAACAGCTAGAAGCTGAGAGTATTCACATTATCCGTGAAGTGGCTGCCGAATTTGAAAATCCGGTCATGTTGTATTCTATTGGTAAAGATTCTGCCGTGATGCTGCATCTTGCCTTAAAAGCATTCTATCCTGCAAAACTCCCATTCCCTCTATTGCATGTCGATACGGGCTGGAAGTTCAAAGATATGATCACATTCCGCGACAACATGGCGAAAACCCATGGTTTCGATTTGATCGTACATCAAAATAAAGAAGGTAAAGACGCTGGGATCAACCCGTTTGATCACGGTAGCTCTAAATATACCGACATCATGAAAACCCAGGGCCTAAAACAGGCTCTGGATAAATACAAGTTCGATGCTGCTTTTGGTGGCGCGCGCCGTGATGAAGAAAAATCACGTGCTAAAGAACGTGTCTATTCTTTCCGGGATACGAAGCACCGTTGGGATCCTAAGAACCAGCGTCCTGAACTTTGGAACCTTTACAACGGTAAAGTGAACAAAGGTGAAAGTATTCGTGTGTTCCCGTTATCAAACTGGACTGAGCTTGATATCTGGCAATACATCTATCTGGAAAGTATTCCATTAGTACCACTTTATTTAGCTGCAGAACGTCCTGTAGTTGAACGTAGTGGCACACTGATTATGGTTGATGATGAACGTATGCCTTTAAAAGAAGGCGAAGTTCCACAAATGAAATCGGTACGTTTCCGTACATTAGGTTGTTACCCATTAACGGGTGCGGTTGAATCAACTGCTAACACCTTGCCGGAAATTATTCAGGAAATGCTTTTAGCCACAAGCTCTGAACGTCAAGGTCGTATGATTGACCATGATGAAGCAGGCTCGATGGAAAAGAAAAAGCAGGAAGGTTACTTCTAATTTAATCTCTCCCAACCTCTCTTTACGAAAGAGAGGAGAAAAAGTCCCTCTTTTATAAAGAGGGATTTAGGGAGATTTAGAAACCGATTTCAACGAATTTGTGGAGCTTTGAGCGATGTCTCATCAATCAGAATTGATTAGCCAGGATATCCTGGCGTATTTAAAACAACATGAAAATAAAGACCTGCTACGTTTCCTGACTTGCGGTAACGTGGATGACGGTAAATCGACTTTAATCGGTCGTTTGCTTTATGATTCAAAATTGATTTATGAAGATCAATTGCAAGCGGTAACCCGTGACTCTAAAAAAGTGGGTACGACAGGTGATGCACCTGACTTGGCGCTTCTTGTAGACGGTCTGCAAGCTGAACGTGAGCAGGGGATTACCATTGATGTGGCTTACCGTTATTTCTCTACAGAAAAACGTAAGTTCATCATTGCCGATACTCCGGGACATGAGCAATACACCCGTAACATGGCTACAGGTGCATCTACCTGTGACCTTGCAATCATCTTGATTGATGCGCGTTATGGTGTGCAAACTCAAACACGTCGTCATACCTATATTGCAAGCTTGCTGGGTATTAAGAACATTATTGTTGCGATCAACAAAATGGACTTGGTGGAATTCTCTGAAGCACGCTTCAATGAAATTCAGGCGGATTATGCAAACTTCGTAAGCCAGTTGGGTGACCGTAAGCCAAGCAACATCATCTTTACGCCTATTTCTGCATTGAATGGCGATAACGTGGTGAACAAGTCTGAAAATACGCCGTGGTACAAAGGCGAAACCTTAATGGGTACGCTTGAGTCTGTTGAAATTAACCGTGATACCGCGAAACGTGATTTCCGTTTCCCTGTGCAGTATGTCAACCGTCCTAACCTCGACTTCCGTGGTTTCGCAGGTACGATTGCGCTGGGTGAAATTAACGTAGGCGATAAAATTGTTGCTTTGCCATCGGGTAAATCTTCAACGGTTAAAGAAATCGTGACTTTTGATGGCAACCTTGAACATGCATTTGCTGGTCAAGCGGTGACATTAACGTTAAATGATGAAATTGACGTATCACGCGGTAATATGTTGATCCGTGCGGATCAGGGTATTCCTGCCATTTCGCGTTCGGTTAAAGCAACTGTGGTATGGATGGCAGATCAACCGCTTGTGCTGGGCAAGTTGTATAACATCAAAATTGGTACACAAACCGTTCCTGCCAAAGTAACTGGCATTAACTTCCGTACCAATGTTAATACACTTGAGCAAATGCAGGTTGAACAGCTTGATTTGAACGCGATTGCCAATGTTACTGTTGAATTTGATGCGCCAGTGGTATTTGACCGTTATCAGGACAGCCGTTACACCGGTTCGTTTATCTTCATCGATCGTTTGAATAACGTAACGATTGGTGCAGGTATGGTTGAAGAGTCAGTTGAATGGACTGCACATAGCAACCCTGTAACTGCGGAAGACCGTGCGGCACGTTTGGGTCAAAAACCTGCGTCAATTACTGTGTCTGCTAAAGCACTGGAAAATGCGCAAGCGCTTGAAAACTTGTTATTACAACAAGGTATCGTTGCGATTGCAAAAGCAGACCTTGATGCTGCGCAAGTTGCATTGCTTCGTGAAACAGGTATTGCGGTCATTACTACTGTTGCAGAAGGTACAGATGTAAGCTTCACACAAGAGTCGGTTGAAGAATTGGCTGAGAAAATTGTGGAATTGGTTCGTCTTTAATAGATTGAATTGATTTAAAATAACCCGCTTAAAAGCGGGTTATTTTTTGAGGATATAATGAATTTTTGGAAAGATTTTGAAGAATTTAAAAAAATAAGCAAATTTTTAAAATTAGAGTATCACCTTTACTTAGATTTCAAAAGATTTAAGGAGAAACATAAAACTGATAAAGGAACTTATGATGATTTTATAAATAGTATGCCATTCATAAATATGGGTACTATGTCCGAATTCGAAAAAAAATTTATTTATATAAATAAATATATAGGTAAGGTTGAGAAAGATGAGATTTTCAAAGAATTTATTTCACAGCTTCCTGATCTAGTTGGAAAAAATGATGATAACTACTGCTCAATGCTATTATATTTATTTTCAATTACAAAAAAGAAAATTTTAAAAGATAATTTTTTAGATTTTGAGAGAAAAGTTTTTGAGATAACCGATTGTAAAGGGTTTGATAATATAAATTCACTATATTCTTTAGTTTTTTCTTATCTTTTTTTAAGCTTTTACCTTAATAAAGGTATAAGTCTTGGTATTGCTTCAAATTATATATGCCAATACTTATATATAAACAAAGAAATTTGGTCTAAATTTAAGTTGGACAGTAAATTAAACTATGTAATTGTTGTTCATTTGATTCATAAGGTTTTAAAGGCAACAGGTTCTAATTATAAAATTTTTGAAATTTCTAAAGTATTTGATGAGATTGTTTATGAATATAAAAAGGTCGGGGATAAAATATATTCCTCGATATTTATGGATTTATCAAATAAAATTAAGGAGGATTTATTTGCTAATTATTTTGGTAAAGAAAAAATCCATGATTTATTGACAGAAAATGATCATTATAAAATTAAGAATGTATTATATAAAATTAATTCTTATAGAAAGCCTATTACTATAGAGACCTTGTATGGATTTTTATATCAATTTCAGACAATTGATAGAATAAGAGCAGTTTTAAAAATTTTGGACAATTTAAATTTTTTTACATTTCATCAGTTAAATGAAATTCTTGAGAATATCTTAATAGATCAGATTAATTCTCAAGCTAAAAAAATATATATTTGTCCTTTAGAAGCAGATGGTAGTTCCTCTATTTATCAATATTTAGCTTCACATAGTGATAATCTTAAGAATAAATACGGTAAGATAATTAAATTTAAAAGAAGTATTAATGATGTTTTAAGTGTTTCTGAAATTGAGGATGAAATTATAGTGATTGATGATTGCTCATTATCAGGGACACAAACCTCTAGTATTATTCTTGAGTTACTGGGTACGAGAGAAATAAAAGAGCATCATGATATACATTGTGAAAAATTAGAAGAAGACTTGTTATCAAAATTTAAATTGTCGAAAGTAAATTTATGTTTTTGTGTTGGAAGTGATTATGCAGAAAAAGAATTAAAAAAGTTATTTTGTGATAATAACTTAACGCAATTTAAGGTTTATATTGGTAAATATTTACATATGACAAAACCAGAGGATAGAAATCCCGGTAATAGAATTTTTGGATGCAATTCCTTAATTTGGGATACACAAAAAGAAAGAGATGATTTAAAAGATTTTTGTCAAAGAATTGGATATCAGATTTTGGGTGGTCTTGCTGAAAAAAAGAAATGGAAGGAAGCACGTAGAAAGCAAAGTTCTTTAGGGTATAGTGATTTACAACAAGTTATAGTTTTTCCTTATAGTGTTCCAAAAACTACTTTGCCTATTTTGTGGTGTGAAGGAGATAATTGGAAACCATTATTTCCGAATACATAGCTAAAAAACTATCTAAAGGAAATTTTTCAATAATAAATTGAAATTTTTAAATTTAATATTAAGATATATCTTAATTAATCTTAAGGTGTATCTTTGTTATGCCAAATTCCAATCTTATTGAGAATATCGAAAGTACATCTTCACCGCGTAAACGCCTATTTGAAGCAGGGCATATGAAACTGTTGGTACTGCACCTGATTGCTCAAGCACCCAAGTTTAGTTACGACATCATTAAAGACGTGGGCGCTATCGTAGGCGGTGGCTATACGCCTAGCGCAGGTACCATCTACCCAACGCTGAATTATCTCGAAGAACATCAATATATACGTTCAGCATTGAATGTAGATGAGCGTAAGCAATACAGTATTACATCTGCCGGTATAGCGCATCTAGAAGCAGAACAAGCCACTGTAGAGAAAATCCTGTGCGGCTTTAGCACACGCAAACAAATCCACAATAACGAACAGTTTATTGATATCAAACGTGCGATGGAAAATCTAAAAATATCCTTGCGCCTGAAAATACAGCATTGTGAGCTCACGCCTGAACAAGTCCGTGAGATTGCAGAAAAGATCGATCAGGCCGCTGTAGACATCGCTCGAATGTAAGCACCTACATTTAAAAAGACTCAAAGCGTCTATAAAAAGCCAACATCAAGACGAAGTATATATAGGTCAATTATGCATAACCATCTTCCAAAAATTCATCCCAAACATTTAGCTTGGCTCATGCCTCTGTTTTTATCTGGCATCATGAGTGGCGCAATTTCTTGTTTTAACATGATTATTAATAAAGGTTTTGGGAATGGCTTCTTTTCTTTGTGGCTGCATGCATGGAGTTTATCGTGGTTGATGGCATTTCCACTGATTCTCATGGTGCTGCCTTTGGTTCGTCGTTTCCTTATGCTATTTATGACCAAACCAAATTAAACCGACATCTAGAGGTATTTCTCTAGATGATGGTAAGCTCTCAGACATAAGCAGGAGTTGGTTTCAAAGCACAGACGAACTATATTGAAATAAATTGTAGATAGATGAATAGTTAATAAATTGAAAGGGAAGAAATCATGTCACAAACCAACATGCAACAAGTCATTATTACAGAGCCAGGCGGTGTCGATAAACTTAGCTTTGAAACAGTAGCGGTTCCTGAAGCTAAAGCAGATGAAGTTTTGGTAAAAGTCCATGCCTTCGGAATTAACCGTCCTGATATCTTGCAACGTCAAGGTTTGTATCCAATGCCTAAAGGCGTAACACCAGTTCCGGGTCTGGAAGTTGCCGGTATTGTTGAAGCTGTAGGCAGTGATGTGACTAAATTTAGAGTCGGTGACAAAGTTTGCGGGCTAACCAATGGTGGCGGTTATGCTGAATATTGCGTTGTACCTGAAAGCCAAACATTGACTATTCCGACAGGCGTAAGCTTTACTCAAGCGGCAGCCATTCCCGAAACATTCTTTACCGTCTGGGCGAACGTGTTCCAGATGGGTAAAGCTAAAACAGGGGAAACTGTACTGGTTCATGGTGGTACAAGCGGGATCGGTACAACTGCTTTAATGTTGTGCAAATCACTTGGCATCAAAACCTTTGCAACTGTGGGTACTGATGAAAAAGTTGCGGCCATTTCAGATTTAACGACTGCGATTAACTACAAGACTCAAGACTTTGAACAGGTCATTAATGAACAAACCGACAATGGTGGCGTTGATGTTATTTTAGATATGGTTGGTGCGCTATATTTAGAACGTAATTTGAATTTATTACGCCGTGATGGGCGTTTGGTCTATATCGCATTCTTGGGTGGGGCAAAAGCCAAAGACGTTAAACTGGGTCAAATCATGATGAAACGCTTGACCATTACCGGTTCAACCATGCGTGCACGTACCACGGCAGAGAAAGCTGAAATTGCACAAGGTTTGCAAAAAACGGTTGCACCGCTATGGGAAAAAGGTGAATGTTTACCGATGATCTATAAAATATTTAGGTTTGATCAGATTCAAGATGCACACGCCATTATGGATACGGGTGAGCATGTTGGTAAAGTGGTAGTGCAAATCATCTAATATTTCTACTTAAACAATGAAAGCCAACAAATGTTGGCTTTTCTTTGCATAAAATAATATAAAAATTCAAATTAATTAATTGAAAAGTAATAAATAACTTTTTAAAAAGTGATAAAAAATTAAAATAATATCGATTGTTCGACACAACCTGTCAGAAAGGTAGCTTAAATTAACCTTAAAATTTAACCTGACCAATTTGTTTGGTATTGGGTTAAATATCATGCAATAAGGGGATGTACAATGAAGATTATATCAACACCATATACCCGTGCGCATAGTTTCCGTGCTTTAAAACGCCTGCATAAAGCGATTATTCATAATCAGGTGTCAAATTCAGACCTGCATAAATTTTACCAGGCAATGCTTCATTTAGAACGTTATATAGAACGCCTTCATCGTAAGGGTAAAAAAAGCCGCGTGACGCAGCGGGTTAAATAGCTTTTTAGAGTCTTTTTATTAGCCTTAAGTTGAAGGGAATATTTGAAAATTATTTTTTATTTGGCTGTATAATTTTTTTGATAATTAAATAATTTTGCATATTTTTATATGCAGTGCTGTAAAGCACGAAGAGGGGATTTATGAAGGATCATCCTTCAACGCATGAACGACTTGCTGAACGTTTGGCCCGTATCTTGACCAAGCTCAATGTAGGGCATCAGTTAAGCGTACAACAATTAGCGCTTGAATTTCGGGTGAGTAGCCGAACCATAGAGCGTGATTTTGATCGTTTAAATTCTTATCTTCCACTCATTCAAGACACTAAAACCAAAAAATTTTATCTGGAATCTTCCTATCTCGGGCGCTTTAAGTTACAAGACATTCAAAATTTTGCCCAGTTGTCTGGCATTCAGGATCTTTATCCCTCTTTAGATATTTCTTTTTTAAGAGAGTTATTCGATAACCGTGCCAATCTGGTTTTTTCTGCCAAAGGGTATAACTTTGAAGATCCGAGGCAGTATGCCGAACATTTTAAAATACTCACCCGTAATATTCAAAAAAGACAGCAAATCGCTTTGTTTTACAGAAATCAAATGCGGGTTGTAAAACCGTATCGATTAATTCATCACATGGGTAACTGGTATTTGGCGGCTGTACGCAAGCAGGAACTGCGTGTTTACCGTCTTGGTCGTATTGAGAAAATTATCTGTAGCCATCAACTCTTACGATTTGAACATGATCAGCATGTGCTGCAGCAATTAAAAGATGAAGATGGTATTTGGTTTCAGCATGAAAAACAGGAAGTCATTTTATCTGTACATCCAGAGGCTGCAATTTATTTTAAGCAACGCCGGATTTTTCCAGAACAGGTCATCTTAGAGGAATTGGAAACCGGGGAGTTGCTGATTGGTTGTCAGATTAGGCATCAGAAAGAATTGAACCCGTTGGTGCGTTACTGGATACCTTATGTGAAAATCGTCAAACCTGAGCATTTCCAACAAGAACTTAATGCCAGTCTGCAAGGCTATTTAACCTGTGCACAGTAAAAATAAACGCAAGGTTTTAAAGTTTTAGCTGGGCGATGGGTAGATATAGGTAAGTATTTAGCACAATGCCCTTGAGTTTTATGATTAGCCTGCAAGAAATTTCAGGCATAAAAAAACCAGCATTAAGCTGGATTTTTTATTGCACCATTTTAAGTAGTCTTAAAATGGTGCCCGAGGCCAGACTCGAACTGGCACGCTTTGTGGGCGGGGGATTTTAAATCCCCTGTGTCTACCGATTTCACCACTCGGGCATTTTAACAAGATTGGAGGCGGAGGTCGGAATCGAACCGGCGTACACGGAGTTGCAGTCCGCTGCATGACCACTCTGCCACCCCGCCATCTCTTGGTGATGCACATATTAGCAATCTTTGAAAAAAAAACAATACTATAAATAGTGTATATGCACATAAAATCAGCATATAGAATAAAATAGCCGAAATAATCATGTATTATTTGCGAAATTGATTCATATCTACTTTGGAGATGTGCCGTGGCATTAGTTTTAGATGGTCGTGCATTGGCAAAACAAATTGAAGCGGACTTGTTAACTCGCGTTGAAGCATTAAAAGCGAAAACAGGTCGTACCCCCATTCTTGCGACTATTTTGGTCGGTGATGATGGTGCATCTGCTACCTATGTACGTATGAAAGGCAATGCGTGCCGCCGTGTCGGTATGGATTCGCTAAAAGTTGAATTGGGCAAAGAGACCACAACTGAACAATTACTGGCTGAAATTGAAAAATTAAATGCCAATCCGGATGTACACGGTATTTTGCTTCAACATCCGGTACCTGCTCAAATTGATGAACGTGCATGTTTTGATGCAATTTCTTTGGCAAAGGATGTAGATGGCGTAACCTGTCTTGGCTTTGGTCGTATGGCAATGGGCGAGGCGGCTTATGGTTCTGCAACACCGGCAGGCATTATGACCATGCTGAAAGAGAACAACATTGAAATTGCAGGTCAACATGCAGTAGTTGTGGGGCGTTCAGCAATTTTGGGTAAACCCATGGCAATGATGTTGCTTCAAGCCAATGCAACGGTAACCATCTGCCATTCGCGTACTAAAAATCTTCCAGAATTGATTAAACAGGCTGACATTATTGTAGGTGCAGTTGGTAAAGCTGAATTAATCCAAAAAGACTGGATTAAACCAGGTGCAGTTGTTGTTGATGCTGGTTTCCATCCACGTGATGGCGGCGGTGTAGGTGATATTCAGCTTGTCGGTATTGAAAATGTTGCTTCTGCTTATACACCTGTTCCAGGTGGTGTAGGTCCAATGACCATTACCACTTTGATCCGTCAAACGGTTGAAGCTGCTGAGAAAGCTTTAGGTTAATTAAATTTAGAATCCAATATTGAATAAATTTTGGTATTGGATTCGCGACATCGCCATTTGCTGCTGTTCGAGGCAGGACTAAATTCGATAAAAATGTTTCTGTGAATCATTGAGTAAATGATGGTTTCAGTCGAGTTCAGCAAATGGTAATGGTTTTGCCTACTTTTCCCGAAAGAAAAGTAGGTCGAACCGAAGGTTAATCCAAAAATTAGAACTCTTCTTGTAAGACTCCGCCGTGAAGGCATCACAAAACATTTTAAAAGTATTCCAATGAGCTGTACTTTCCAATTCTCCAGAGCCCCAGAGCATCTTATCCAAGCCTTACATGAGGTGATCCCCGGTTGTGACTTGATGGCGCAGCAGCTACCTGAAACCCCGATTTCTTTATGGCTGATTCCACCGGTGTTTCCCACCGATCGTTTGGATGATGACGTGATTCGTCGTATCTGGAACGATACACCGTACTGGATTTTCTGTTGGGCTTCAGGACTTGCGATGGCACAGTGGCTACTGGCAGAGCCTGAGCACGTTAAAGATAAGGTGGTTTTAGACTTCGGTGCAGGATCTGGCGTAGTCGCTATTGCAGCGAAAATGGCAGGGGCGAAACGCGTTATTTGCTGTGATATTGATATGGTGAGTTTAGATGCCTGTCGTGCCAATGCAGAACTGAATGACGTAGAGCTTGAATATCTGGATGATCTGTATAAGGCAGAACAGGTAGATGTGCTGTTAGCAGCGGATGTACTTTATGATCAATGTAACCGCTTTTTTCTGGATGAGTTTTTGAAATTTGCACCCGAGGTTTGGGTGGCGGATAGCCGCGTGAAAAACTTTAGTCATCCAGACTATCAAAAATTAGACGAACGCAGTGCCACGACTTGGCCGGATCTGGATGAGTCCAAAGAGTTTCGTAATGTGAGTTTTTATAAGACGCTATAAACAGCGTCTTTTTATATCTACATTTTAAAATTTTAAGAACAGGTATAACGAACCACGCTTAATGTACTGGGACGAGCCTCTAAAGCTTGGCGAGTTGCCATGTCTTCACTGTTATATAAATCTGGCGTATTGCTGAGACTTACGCTGGTACGACTGTGCCCCAGTTGACGGCCATATTGTGGAGTCTGTATTGCTGGATTGGCAATGTCACTTATACTTAAAATATCAATTTTGTATTGTTTGTTTAAGCCCAATACTTTTTGACAAGCACGTTGTAATTTTCTCTCATCTACTTGTTGGTTCTGGCGACCTGCCAAAGTATAAGCCAAGGTTGCTGAGTTAGGTGACTGGCTTTCAATCTGATAGCCGACATTACCATTATATTGAAGCGGTGTGCTTTGGCACGCAGCAAGTCCAAGCGCCATAAAACCTAAGCCAAGCAATTTATAGGTATTGTTCATCTTTAAAAGTTCCAAGCGTTGTTATTGTATTGAGTATGCCATAAGCCTGCTTTTTTAACGATGTAATCCAGGCATCTATCCATAAAAAAGCTTTCCAATTGTGACAAAGTGAAAAGCCTTTTTTAGGTGATTATTCAGCTAAATATACTGGGTTTGATGGTCGATAATGAGGCTCTGTTTCTTGGAGTCACTCAGCAAGATATCAGTACTTAAAGACAAGGCCATCCTGAACGGAAGATAGGAGAAAAGGAGGTTTTTATAAGTTGTATTTTTAAAGTTAAGTCCAGGCAGTTCTGCTGTCCCACCAAACAAGGAGTTGGCAAGGGTATAAGGTAAAGCAATATCCAAGGCAAGAATATTTACAGGAAATAATTCCGCTTTAACTATTCCTATTAATGGCAGTATACATCCAATAAGCCAAAGGCCCTCATAACCAGTTTACGGCCAATTTACCGGATATCACGTCAACAGTAGGTTGAATCGGTTTGACAGTGTTATTGCCTTCAGGAAAAAATTGGAAAGCAAAGTACAAGCTAAGTGCGGTATGTACATACCCATCATATCATTCAAATAAATTACCTGCAGAGCCGCCAAAGATAGATTTGAAACGAGTTTTGCGGTCAAGTTATGAAGTAGCCACCTGAAAAGAGGTATTTGCCATCATAATTTTTCAAAAATTATGGATAATACATATTTTTAAATTTTCGAGGTGAAAAATTTAAAACCATACATTTTATGAGGGAAGACAAAAATAAATTTTTAAAAATATGTTATACGCCTATAGGTTGGCTTGATCATTCGACTTTAATTTTGTCGGTGTCTTGTTTTGAACATTTAGTAATTTTAATTTATTGTTTTAATTGAATAGGATAAAAGAAAAGCCTTTCCTGTCAAAAGGCTTTAAAAAATAACTGGGAATTAGTGTTCTTTAATTTCTGAATGGTGTTTGGTATCTTTCATAAAGATATAAACAATCAATGAGATAGAAATTAAGATAGTGACATAAATAAAGTACCAAGATTCATGTCCAGCTTCTTTGAAACTCAGTGCAAAAAACTCTGCTGTTCCGCCAAATAAAGTATTAGCAAGTGCATAGGGAAGCGCGACTCCTAATGCACGAATATGTGCAGGGAACATTTCAGCTTTTACTACAGCATTAATTGAAGTGTAACCTGTAACAATGATCAAGCCGACCAAACAGATCCAGAATGCAGACCAGTAGTCTTGAGTCTGTCCAAGTTTGTCAAATAAGAAATAGGTAAATAGAACGCCCAATACCCCAAAGGCAATCATGAGGGGTTTGCGTCCGATCTTATCGGATAAAGCTCCGGCAAAAGGTTGTAAACACATGAAAATAAACAGAGCCAGAGTTGTGATCTGCGTGGCTTCGGGCTTGCTAAAGCCGGAGGTGTTGACTAAATATTTTTGCAGATAGGTGGTATAGGTATAGAAGGCCACCGTACCACCTGCGGTTAAAAACAACACAGTAAATGCCTGTCTAGGATAATGTTTGAACAGTGCAAACATACTCGATTCAGGCTGATTCTTATCTTTTTGTGCATTTTTAAAAGATTGGGTTTCGAGTAATCCACGGCGAATATAGAACACGACAATCGCAAGACAAGCCCCGATAAAGAAAGGAATGCGCCATCCCCACGCATGGAGTTGTTCTTCAGTAAGAACAAACTGCAAAATCAGTAACACACAGAGTGCGGTGAGCTGACCTGCAATTAAAGTCACATACTGGAAACTGGAAAAAAAACCGCGTCGGTTTCTTTCTGCCATTTCACTTAAATAAGTGGCACTGGCACCATATTCTCCACCGACACTTAAGCCTTGTATAAGGCGGGCAACCACAAGAATAATGGGTGAAAATACCCCAATTTGGTCATGTGTTGGGGCTATTGCAATCATCAGAGAACCAATACACATCAAGGTTACAGAAAGAGTAAGTCCCGATTTACGTCCTTTTTTATCCGAGTAAATACCCATGATCCAGGCCCCGATTGGGCGCATTAAAAAGCCAACTGCGAAAATGGCGGCAGCTTGAAGTAATTGTGCTGTTTGACTGCCTTTGGGAAAGAAAGCATGAGCAAAATATAAGGTAAATGCGGCATAGACATACCAGTCATACCACTCGACCAGATTGCCTGCTGAACCACCTAGAATGGATTTGACCCGTGTTTTGGTATCTAGATTTACTTGAGAAACGTTATCTGCAATCATTTGTCCAAGTCCATTTTGTTATTATTTTTAGATGTTAAACCTATTGTTTTAACGATATAAGCATACGTGTTTTTAGTTCTGTATGAAAAATGTTCGAATTTAAGTATCTGAAAGTGAAGTAGTTGAAGGGGAGAGTGAGTTGAAGGATCTATAGGTATGGTTTATTTTTGCTGTGACAACCCCATTGTTATTTTATATTCCTTCTATTCATCCGTAATTTGCAAGTGTCATTTCACCTTAAATGGTGTTAAGTTTCATACAACAATAAGAAATTTAAGTCAGCTGTTTTGACAGGATTAGAGGAGGTAGACATGCAAGTGAGTCATCCGGTCTATGATGTAGTGGTGATTGGTGGAGGAATCAATGGTGTCGGCATTGCAGTCGATGCCGTTGGACGAGGGCTGTCTGTGTTCCTATGCGAAAAGGATGATTTAGCCAGTCATACATCTTCTGCAAGCAGTAAGCTTATTCATGGTGGTTTGCGTTATCTTGAGCATAAAGAGTTTCGTTTAGTACATGAAGCGCTTGTTGAACGTGAAATTTTATTAGCTAAAGCTCCGCATATTATTCGTCCCTTGCGCTTTATCATGCCGCACCAGCCACATTTACGTCCTGCATGGCTGATTCGTACCGGTTTATTTGTTTATGATCATTTGGGTAAACGAGAAAAATTAGCAAGCTCAAAGCATATTCATTTTGATACCGCAACCAGCCCTTTAAGGGAAGAAATGACACAGGGTTTTGAATATTCAGATTGTGCGGTGGATGATGCGCGTTTAGTGGTTTTAAATGCGCTACAAGCACATGAGCGGGGTGCGTATATTGTTACCCAAACGCGATGCAACTCTGCATACCGTGAAAATGGATTGTGGATGGTGCAACTGGAAAATGCACAAGGCACTTATCAGGTTCAAGCCAAAGCATTGGTGAATGCTGCTGGGCCGTGGGTTGCACAATTTATTCAACAGAATTTAAAACAAAAATCCCCTTATGGGCTCCGATTGGTTCAAGGTAGCCATATTATTGTGCCAAGAATTTATGAAGGGGATAAGGCTTTTATTCTTCAGAATGATGATCAGCGAATTGTTTTTGCAATTCCTTACTTGGATCAATACACCTTGATTGGCACGACGGATCACGAATATAAAGATGATTTGGATCAGGTCAGGATTACCCAGTCTGAAATTGATTATTTGCTGGATGTTTATAATGATCACTTTAAGCATCAGTTAGGCCCTGAAGATATTTTATATACCTATTCAGGGGTTCGGTCTTTGTGTGACGATGAGTCTGATAATCCATCTGCGATTACTCGCGATTATACTTTGGCCGTATCTCAAGAACAGAAAAATGATGCACCCTTACTTTCGGTGTTTGGCGGGAAACTGACGACCTATAGAAAGCTGGCGGAATCTGCAATTGCACATTTGCAACCTTTCTTTCCTCAAATGAAAAAGTCTTGGACTGAAAAAGCATTGTTACCTGGTGCAGAAAACCTGATTTCGATTGAGCTTTTAATGCAGCAGATTATGCAAAGTGTTGAAGATGTACCATTTCAATTGGCTTCGCGCTGGGCACATGCTTATGGGACACGGGTATGGCGGTTTTTAAAGGATGTTTCAACGACCGAGGAACTTGGTGAAGATTTAGGACACGGCTTATTTGCCAAAGAAGTAGATTATCTGGTTGATCAGGAGTGGGCGAGAAGCAGTCAGGATATTTTATGGCGTAGAAGTAAACTGGGGTTTCAATTTACGGATGACGAAATTCAGTTATTAGATCAATATCTTTTAAAATTACATCTTAAAAGATCGCAGGATACTGCCGCTTAATAACTTTTATACTATAAAAAAAGACCACTTCAGTGGTCTTTTTTTAATCTCATTATAATGTTGATTGGTAATAAATCGCAGCTTAGATGGTAACTATGTATCTGTTTCGTTTTTATTTAAATTTTGTTTAAATTTCAACGCCGCCCAATGCTGCACAGTTCACAGGCGTATTCCACTGCACTGCAGTACCCCAAATCACCGGACGTACAACACGCCAAGGCCAGAAACCGAATCTTTGGCTCGCATTGTAGTTAATGACGACGTTGCCACCGACCTGATGTGCACGCTCTGCAAAACGTGGATACAGTTCTACGACACTGCCGTAAGTACCTTTAGCGACTTTAATGCGTTTTTTAATTTGAAATTGGCTAGAGTCTGGTGTGCCTTTGATCGCGCAGACGTGAAGAGCAGGCTGTTCTGCAGTAGCTGCTTGAGCCGTAGCTAGACCCGATAAACTTAGTAGGCACGTTGTAAGTCCAAATATTTTTAGCATGAAATTTCCCTCTTTTAATTAATTATGGCGTTATTTGCGGGGAATATTTTAACGTAAAAAAAGGCCACCGTAGTGACCTTTTATAAATTAATTCAATAGATTAAGCAGATTTAACAGCTTCTAAAAGCTCGCTTTGACGGGCTTTCAATGCAGTTGGCAAACGCTCACCAAGTTTGTTAAATAACTCAGTGTGGCTTTCCAGTTCTTTGATCCACTGATCTTTGTCTTGTGCAGTGACAAGATCAAATTGTTCTTTAGTAAAGTCAGAACCAGTCCAGTTCAATTGTTCGTAAGTTGGAACCAAACCGATTGGTGTTTCAGTCGCTTCAGCACGGCCTTCACAACGATCAATCATCCACTCAAGAACACGCATGTTTTGACCGAAACCCGGCCATACGAAGTTACCTTCAGCATCACGACGGAACCAGTTTACGTTGAAGATTTTTGGAAGTTTATTGCCTGCAGCTTCTGCTTTAGCACCCACTTCTTCACCCAATTCTAACCAGTGAGAGAAATAGTCAGCCATGTTGTAGCCAGCAAAAGGAAGCATCGCAAACGGATCACGACGAACAACACCTTGTTGACCCACAGCAGCCGCAGTCGTTTCAGACCCCATGGTTGCAGCTTTATAAACGCCATCAACCCAGTCAAAAGCTTCAGAAACTAAAGGCACTGTGTCTGCACGACGACCACCAAAGATGAACGCAGAAATTGGAACACCCGCTGGATTTTCCCAGTCGGCATCAATTGAAGGGCATTGACCAGCAGCAACAGTGAAGCGAGCATTTGGATGCGCAGCTTTTTCACCAGCAACGTGTGGCTGACCTTTCCAGTTAGTCAGGTTAGCAGGCGCTTCTTTAGTCAGACCTTCCCACCAAACTTCACCGTTATCAGTCACAGCAACGTTGGTATAGATCACGTCTTTGCTTAGCGTAGCCATACAGTTCGGGTTGGTTTTGGTATTTGTACCTGGTGCTACACCGAAGAAACCAGCTTCAGGGTTGATTGCATATAAGCGACCGTCTTCACCTGGTTTAATCCAGGCAATATCGTCACCTACAGTTTCAATTTTCAAGCCTTCATAGCCTGCTGGTGGAATCAACATTGCAAAGTTGGTTTTACCACAAGCAGACGGGAATGCAGCTGCGATGTAGTGTTTTTCACCTTGTGGGTTGGTTACACCAAGGATCAACATATGTTCAGCTAACCAGCCTTGTTGACGACCCATTGAAGATGCAATGCGTAAAGCCAAACATTTTTTGCCCAACAATGCGTTACCGCCGTAACCAGAACCGTAAGACCAGATTTCACGAGTTTCAGGGTAATGAACGATGTATTTTTCAGGGTTGCAAGGCCATGCAACGTCTTTTTGACCTTCTTCTAGCGGAGCACCCACAGTGTGTACGCAAGGAATATAGTCGCCATCTGTGCCAAGAACATCATAAACAGCTTTACCCATACGAGCCATTTTAGACATGCTTACAGCAACGTAAGGAGAATCAGTAAGTTCAATACCGATATGTGCAATATGGCTGCCTAAAGGACCCATAGAGAACGGGACAACATATAAAGTACGTCCTTTCATTGAGCCATCAAATAAACCATTCAGGCGAGTACGCATTTCAGCTGGAGCTTCCCAGTTGTTTGTCGCACCTGCATCTTCTTGTTTTTCTGAACAGATATATGTACGACCTTCAACACGAGCAACGTCAGAAGGATCAGAATTAGCTAAGTAAGAGCCAGGATGCTTTTCTGCATTAAGCGCTTGCATAGTGCCGTTAGCGATCATCAAGTCGATATAACGTTGATATTCTTCTGCGCTACCGTCACACCATTCAATTTTCGCTGGCTTCGTTAATTTTGCAATTTCTTCAACCCATGCAATAAGCTTAGGGTGTCGAACGAATTCTGGTGCGTTCACTTGGGTCATGGTGAGGCCTATCTCATATGTGTACAATTTGAATGTACAAAGTACAATCCAAGCAATGGGATACACCGCCTGGATGAAAATATAAAAAAAAGTGGCTGTATTAAAGCATAAAATCATAAAAAAAATAAGACTTAAGAAGTATGTAAAATAGGAGAAGAGATAAGGTTTATTTTATTTTAAACATATTTAAAACAATAACTTATGATTTTTAAATAAGATTTGAAATGGTATTTTTATATATTATGGGGATTATTTATTTAAATTATTTACTTTAAAAACAGTAAGTTATTGATATTTTTTTTATGAGAATTATTATTGATTAAATAAATGGTTGTCATTCGAATTTTACATAAAGAGACTTTTAATTGCTGATAATTTGGACAAGATTAGAGCAATTGCTTCAAAAAGATATAAAAAATGTCAGAACCTTTAAAGCCCTTATCACTCATATATAATGAAAAGTCCGGATTTCATGCTGCGAATAAAGATGAAGTCTTTGAGCAGCTTATGACAAATTTAACTGCTTATGGCTATGAAATTCAGGCTTTTGAAATTGGTGCAGAAGTTAGTTTTGATCATTTAATGAATAAAATCATTTTACGCCATCAACAAGCTCATGAGCTTGGGGTTATCGTTGCAGCAGGGGGAGATGGAACCTTAAACGCAGTTGCTGCGAAACTTATGAAAACTGAAATACCAATGGGGATCTTGCCATTAGGAACATTTAATTATGTGGCACGATTACTGAGTATTCCACTCGATCTATTAAAAGCTGCGGATGTGATTGCCACAGGAAAAATGCGTGAAGTGCATGTGGCACAGATCAATGATCATATTTATTTAAATAATGCCAGTTTAGGTTTATATCCTTTATTTATTCAGAAACGTGAACTCTATAATCAGCGCTTTGGTCGTTTTGCTTTAAATGCGTATACCTCAGGTCTGGATGTGCTCATTCGTGACCGTAAAGAACTAAAACTTGAAGTCGAAGTTGATGGCAAAAAATATCCTGTTAAAACGCCACTGATCTTCTTTGGCAATAATCAGTTGCAACTGGCAGAAATGAACCTTCGTATTGCTGAATCTGCTAAAAAAGGCAAGGTGGCGGGTTTAGTTGTCGCCAAAAGTGATAAACGCACCTTATTTAAAATATTATGGCAATTAATAAAAGGAAACTTGGATAAAGCACCGGATGTGTATAGCTTTTCAGCAGATGAAGTCAAAATTTATTCAAAGAGAAAAAAATTAACAGTTGCTTTAGATGGTGAAATTGTTGAAATACAGCCTCCACTTAAAATTTCAGTGCGTAAAAATGCCTTAAAAATAATGGTGCCTCATGATTCTGCATCTCTCTGATCTGCATTTTGGAACGGAAAAACTCGCCTGTATGGCGGCAATCCGCTTATTTTGCCAAGAGCAACAGATTGAAGCGGTTGTGGTGAGTGGAGACTTGACCCAGCGTGCACGCTATATACAGTTTCATGATTGCAAAAAATTTTTGGAAAGTTTAAATCTGCCGTATTTGGTGGTTCCAGGCAATCATGATATTCCGCTGTATCACGTGTGGAGCCGTATCTTTAGTCCATTTACCCGCTATAAATTGTTCTTTGGGCATATGGAAACCACCTTGGAAACTGAACATTTTTATATTATTGGGGTGAACAGTATTCGACGTCGTTATCACACTCGCGGACATATTTCCTTAGAGCAAATTCAGCAGATTGACCAGTCTTTAATGATTGCACCTGCGGATAAAATCAAACTGATCGTGGTGCATCAACCTTTTTATACCCCGCCGAATGATTCGCATGGGGTGAAAGATTGTCCCATGTTGGGCCGGATGGCTTTAGAGTCGTGGAGTCAAAGTGGTTTAAATGGTTTATTGCATGGCCATCTGCATCAATCGGCAGTCTATGATTTAAACCAGATTTATCATTTAGGCGCAGCACATCCAGTACTGGATATTCATGCAGGTACAGCGACTTCATATCGGCTACATCATGGCTTACCGAATAGTTTTAACGTCATTCATGCAAATGCAGATGTGCAGCACTATTATTTTGATGAACAGCAAAAAGAATTTGTATTAAAAGAAGAAAATGTTGAATAAATACAGAAATATTTGAGATTGAATAAAAAATATACAAAAAACAGTATTTTTTTTTGCTTGCCCCCTTGAAGCGTTTTTTTCCATCCCCACCAAAGTGTCATCGAAATTATTTTTTGATGATGACCGATGGAATAACAAAGTCATCATTACTTCACTATAAAAGACTTAGTCTGATGGAGTTTCCAATGAGCAACATTCGTCCATTACATGATCGCGTAGTTATTCGTCGTGTTGAAGAAGAAACTAAAACTGCTGGCGGTATTTTACTTCCAGGTTCTGCTGCTGAAAAACCGGCTCAAGGTGAAATCATTGCAGTAGGCAACGGTCAGATTACTGACAATGGTGTACGTGCTTTAGACGTTAAAGTGGGCGACAAAGTATTGTTTGGTACTTACGCTGGCACAACTGTCAAAGTACAAGGTGAAGAACTTCTTATTATGAAAGAGTCTGACATTTTAGCCGTTTTAGAAGACTAATTCAGACCTGTTTCAGTTAATCAAATTTTTGAAAATTAAAATATTTGGAGTAAAGCATGTCAGCTAAAGACGTAAAATTTGGTGATTCAGCTCGCAGCAAAATGATTGCAGGCGTAAACGTACTTGCAGATGCAGTAAAAGTAACTTTAGGCCCTAAAGGTCGTAACGTAGTCATTGACCGTTCTTTCGGTTCACCACACATCACTAAAGATGGTGTAACTGTTGCAAAAGAAATTACGCTTAAAGACAAGTTTGAAAACATGGGCGCGCAATTGGTTCGTGAAGTATCTTCAAAAACCAATGACATCGCAGGCGACGGTACAACAACTGCAACTGTATTGGCTCAAGCAATTTTGAACGAAGGGATCAAATCAGTGACTGCGGGTATGAACCCAATGGATTTGAAACGTGGTATCGATCTTGCAGTTCGCGCTGTGGTTGAAAACATTAAAGCAACGGCTAAACCTGCTTCTGATACGAAAGCGATTGAACAAGTCGGTTCGATTTCTGCTAACTCTGACACCACTGTGGGGAAACTTATTGCGCAAGCAATGGAACGCGTAGGTAAAGAGGGCGTAATCACGGTTGAAGAAGGTTCAGGCTTTGAAGATTCGCTTGACGTAGTTGAAGGCATGCAGTTTGACCGTGGTTATATCAGCCCGTACTTTGCAAACAAACAAGACACGTTAACCGCTGAACTTGAAAATCCGTTCATTCTTCTTGTTGACAAAAAAATTGGCAACATCCGTGAATTGATCAGTGTATTAGAAGCTGTTGCTAAAACAGGTAAGCCACTGCTTATTATTGCTGAAGATGTTGAAGGCGAAGCGTTGGCTACTCTTGTAGTGAACAATATGCGCGGTATTATCAAAGTATGTGCGGTTAAAGCACCTGGCTTCGGTGACCGTCGTAAAGCTATGCTTCAAGACATCGCGATCTTGACGGGTGGTACTGTAATTTCTGAAGAAATTGGCATGTCACTTGAACAAGCAACTCTAGAGCACTTAGGTACAGCACACAAAGTGACAGTATCTAAAGAAAATACTGTTCTTGTTGATGGTGCAGGAAATGCAGCTCAAATCGCGGATCGCGTTCAACAAATTCGTGCGCAAATTGAAGAATCAACTTCAGAATACGACAAAGAAAAACTTCAAGAACGCGTTGCTAAATTAGCAGGCGGTGTTGCAGTGATCAAAATCGGTGCGGCAACTGAAGTTGAAATGAAAGAGAAAAAAGACCGTGTTGACGATGCACTTCACGCAACTCGCGCTGCGGTAGAAGAAGGCGTGGTTGCAGGTGGTGGTGTTGCGCTAGTACGTGCAGCTAAAGCACTTGATGGTGTAGTTGGGATAAATGATGACCAAAATGTTGGGATCAACATTTTACGTCGTGCGATTGAAGCGCCACTTCGTCAAATCGTTGCAAACGCTGGTGATGAGCCTTCAGTTGTAATCAATGCTGTGAAAAATGGCGAAGGTAACTTCGGTTATAACGCTGCGACTGGCGAATATGGCGACATGCTAGAAATGGGTATTCTTGACCCTGCAAAAGTAACGCGTTCAGCACTTGAGCACGCTGCTTCTGTTGCTGCATTGATGCTTACAACTGAATGCATGATCACTGATATTCCAGAAGATAAACCTGCAATGCCTGATATGGGCGGTATGGGTGGCATGGGCGGTATGATGTAATTCATACTGATCATCCGATAAAAAAATCCCCGCAAAATGCGGGGATTTTTTTAAAGAATCATATTCAAATGATTCATCCGCTAAGTTTGACTAATTACTTTAATTCTCTATTCTTAAGAAAAACTAATTAATAAATTTTTTATCTGTTTGTAACTGGTGAAAATAATGAATAATGAGTTAGAGAATCTAATCATCGGGCAAATTTATGAAGCTGCTTTGGATGTCAGTTTGTGGCCTAAAGTGATTCAACACATTGTTCAATATACTGAAAGTAAAGCTGCCATGTTGACTGCTTTAGATCAATTAAACCCCGCCTATAATTTTATCTATACATATAATCTTTCCCAACAAAGTGTAGAAAGGGGACAACAGGAAAGAATAAAAAGTATTGATAAGAAATTACATTTGCCACTATGGCAAAAATTAGGTGTAGGAAATACTTTAAGTCAAAATTTATCGCACTATAGTCAAATGTTGGGTACGGATGAGTTTATTTTTTATGAAAAATATTTAAAGCCTATAGGGATTTGTTTTGTTGCTGCGGTGCTGTTGGATCAGGGCGATCACCAATGGTCTCTACTTGGAATTCATCGAAGTGAGCAAGATCAACCGTTTAGTCAATTTGAATTAGATATTTTAAAAAGGATAGGTCTACATTTACGACGCGCACTGCAAATTCATAAACAATTAAGTTTGGCTCGTTTAGAAAATCATAATTTATACCAAATACTGAATGCAGCAAAAACTGGTATTTTACTGATTGATCTAGATAGAAAAGTGCATTATCTCAATCAAAAAGCCCAATCTATTTTTGAAAAATCTAACGTAGTTGAACTGGATAAAAACAATCGAATTAATGTGAGCAAGACAGCTCAACCTGATTTAGAACAATTAATATTGAGCACTAGACTTAAATCTGAATATACAAAAAAACAGGTCGGCGGGTTATTGGCATTAACGGATCAAGCCGGCCATAAGTTTATGCTCACTGTTGCACCGTTTAACAGTACGCAGCATTTTCCCGATTTAAAAGACCATTTAAATGAGTATATTCTTCTCTTCATTACTGAAACAGAAAAAAAATATACCCTTGCCGTACCTTACTTAAAGAAAGTTTATGGGTTGTCGAAGAAGGAATGTGAATTGTGCGAATTATTTGTTAATGGATATAACCTTGAGCAAATTTCAGTGCATTGCAACTTGGCATTAAGTTCAGTACGGACCTATCTAAAAAATATTTATGCAAAAATGCAGTGTAATACCCAAGTAGAGTTTTTATATAAATTAATTGGCCTTACTCTAGATTTCGAGCATGTAAGTTAATCTATCCAGAACCTAATTCTGGATAGATATATCTTGATTATTATTCGGTAGCAACAAGAGTGCCAGTAGTCTCAGTAGCTAAGAAGTCTTTATTAAAAGTATATGAAATATCACCGCTGACAAGAGTTAAAGATCCAGTAGCAAGCGTGTAGGTAAACGCTGGATAAAGCGTTGTCCCATTGACAAGTCCTGAACAGCCAGTGGTATCCACTATACTTTGAGTGGCAATCACAGTTCCATTGGTCGTGGTGTATTTGCCGTATTCAACCCCCTGAGTCGGTGTTTCACATTCATCGTTTGCTAAAGTGTCAATATACATATAATAACCGTCACTAAAGAATGTGATTGCATTTGTATCATTGAACCAGTTGTCCTGAAGATTGTTTGCAGTGGTGCTAATCCGTTTTAATTTATTTTCACCATTCGTCACACCAGATTCGACCAGTGTTAAGTTGGTTCGATCATAACTTAAGGTAAACGGTACATCTCCGTTTGGATTAGACAGTCCTAAATCGCCATTGGTATCAATCTCAATTTCTGGATTAATTTGTCCAGTAATTGGATTCCAGTCCAATGTGCCGGATTCTACGCCGCTACCCGTTAGATTAGTTCCATCTACTTCTCCTAATATATATTGACCAGAAGGAGAAATATGAACAATTACAGCATCCTGACCGGTATGACTCAACTCCCAGCTTCCAGCAATATCTTTATAGAAGGCATTTTCGGAATTAGTGAGTGCAGTTTCTAATGCAATTGGAGTTTTATTAAGTTCGGTAAAAACAGGATCTGTAATAAATTGCTCATAAGTCTGGTTGAAATTGATGGTGTTGTCAGCCAGTGCGGCGAAATCAGCATCGCTAATTTGAATCCCATTATCGTGATTCGCATCGGTATCAAGTGTTTGCAAGAAAACGATAATATTTTGACGGACATTTTGTACTGTAGATAATTGTAATGGAGTGACTCGAGAAGAAGCAGGAATTGAATCGCCTAGCTGTACACCACCAATAAAAAACTTAATGGTATCACCCGCTTTATAGTCAAAATAACCTTCCGCATTGGTTTTAGCTTTTATACCGCTACTTGTTTGATATTCAACGCCCGATACTGGTCCATCAACGAGTTGTCCCTGTTGAGTGGTAGGGGTAGGTGGTGGGATAAAATCGTCATCATCATCGTCATTACATGCTGTAAGTAAGCCCGCAATGGCAAATGCCAAGAGCACTTTTTTCATTTTTCTACTCCATCAACCTTTGATTATTGTGCATAGAGCATAAACAAGCTGAATGGGCGCAAAATATCCTCAAATTGGGATAAATAAATTATTTTTCGTCACTTTTTATAACAACGTAATAAGTTGTAAAAATTAAGAGAACTATTTTGTGTTGTTATTCAAATGATTTAAAAAATGAAGTGAATTTTTAAATACATTAAGCTACAGCAATTTTTAGATATAAAAAATCGTTTTACTTTAATTTTTTTAATATTTACTAACTATATTCAATTATTTAATTTTGATATAAGCAGGTTGAGAAGAATCTGGATAAATAAATACAATCAACTCATGTTGAGTGCTATTGGATTTGATAGGCGAGCTTGGGTTATTTTTAATCGTAGCAATATATTCATTATTTTTATTATCCACTAAAACAATATCGCTGTTGCGTAATTTAAGTGGTCGATCTGACTGATTATTAATTTCAAAAAAATACGTCAATTGAGTGCTTTCAATACCATTTAATTGTATTTTTTCCGATTTAAATAAATCAGCCTGTATATCTACGTATTTGAGCGCATTATTGACTTGAATATTTTGCACTTGAGGAATCTGGTATTGTTCAAAATTTTTGAATGGGTTTTTATTCTGATCCAATAATTCTATCGAATGCTGATGTAGAGAAAAATAACGATTTTTTTTAGTTTTATCATCACTTAATTGTAATAAGTTTGAATTTTGCTCATCGAAAGTAAATGTTCCTGACGACTCTTTTTGTTTAATTTTTTGCTTTAAAAAACTAATTTCTTTTAGGCTGTAGGTTTGGTTTTGATGAAGTCTGAGTGAAATGAGTTTCTTTTCACAAGTATCACAAGGAATAAATGCTTTGTAATAGCCAACCCAATCTGGCACTTTAACCTGTATAGGTTTTGAAGGTTGCTCAGGAAGACTAACTTTTTCACTCAGTGATGATGTACTCGTATTATCGCAGCCATTTAAAAGTAAAATGGAAAAAAAACTGAGGGTAATCATCGCTTGTTTCATAAGAGTCATTTAATGAAAAACATATTTTTAAACATAATCATAACTGAATGATCTCGCTAGTATTAAGTCATTAAATAAGTGATTTATTTGTAGCAAATCGTGACCGATAGCAGAAAATCCAGAGGCTAAAAATCCATATTTCAGCCTCTTGATGCAGAGAAAAAAGGCAACTAAACTGGTTAAGAACTTTTTTGGAGCTTGTAGTTTAGCTTTGAATCTATGGCTTTTCCTGTATCTATATCACGTGCTTCTACAAAATTTTCACCGACAAAAAATTTACGATTATCACCGGCTTTATCTAAGCTAATGATCGATGGATTATCCTGATCGAAGCTAAAAGTCCCTTTGACTTTAAATTCGTTGTTCTTTCCTTTACCCAAGTATTCTTCTGCTAATTCATAAGTTTTATCTGCTTTCAACTCGAGATCGGTTTTAATTCCTTCACAATCCGCACAGGGGAAAACACCTTTATATTCACCCGCCCAATCGAGTGAAGTTTCTGCGGTATCACCTAATGAGGTTGCAGCTTGAGTGTGCGTTGGCTGCATGGATTGAGTTTGAGTGACCGTATTTTCAGGTGCTTGATTACTTGCATTAATATCGGTATTTGGTTTGCTGCATGCAGTTAATGCAATAGTGATAAGAGGCAGGATTAATATTGTTTTTTTCACGCTTTAGTTCCTTTTATAAGAAAATTTAACTTTTAAAACTACGTAGAAAAGCATATTTATTAAAGAACGATATTGTTCATGCTTTGTTATTACTTATAGGTGTTTTTAAAATAGACATTACTGTTTTTCGCTTAACTTTTATTGATTAAACTCAATTTTTCCTAAAAAAATATTTTTTGCGGTGGATAAAGGTGAAAATAAATATATATTTCATTTAAATTGAAAGTTATACATTTATATATTAATTGATCATTAATTATTCATGTGGAGCTATCTTATTTTAGAGACATTGTTAGAATCTGCACACTTTATTAGGGTGTGGTGTTTTTGTGTTCGAAAAGTTAGCTGAACAAAGTCTAGAAATGATGGGTTGGGAAATTGATAACCATTGGCCACTTGATTTGGATCAGTGTGTAATGATTGCTGCACCTCACACCAGTAATTGGGATGCTTTATATGCCCGTTTGGCTCTAAAAGCTTTAGGAGTGAATGTCCGTCTAACAATTAAAGACAGCTATATGAAGTTTCCATTCGGGCCATTCGTACGTGCTTTGGGCGGCATCGGTATTGACCGTACCCCAAAAAAACAAGGCGAGCCGCGCCTAAGTATGGTTGAGGTTATGACTGATTTATTCAAACACCATCCAAAATTGGTAATGCTGGTAACACCTGAAGCAACACGTGCAAAACAAGAACAATGGAAAACCGGGTTTTATCATGTAGCAACGGGTGCAGGCGTGCCTATTGCTTTGGCGTATATGGATTACGCCAAGAAAAAAACTGGGGTAGGAAAAATTGTATATCCTACTGGGGATTATGAAAGAGATATGGCCGAAATTATGGATTTCTATTCAAAAATCCATGCTAAGTTTCCGAAAAAATTTAGTGTTGATAAGCGTTATTATACTGAAGCATAGTTTCTAAAACGACAGGGAACGTATCCCTGTCTTGCTTTAAAACGTGGCGAAATTTATAAATTGAAAAAACTTGCCTCAACGTTTCATAATTTGCCAATCAGTATGTGATTTGACACTTTTTAGTCATCCACAGGCCTGTAGAGTCTTCACTTAAACGGATGAAATATACTTATTTATTTGCTGTTGGACTAATACCACCTAAATGCTGGCAAGCTTCCTGATAAATGCCATATTGTTCCTTAATTACATCGGTTAAGGGAACATCAAATAACTTTTCACCTTCTTTATAACTTTGCACATAAGATTCGGCTTTTTGACGGCTAGAAGCGAGTGATTGTTCGTGAAATGAGGTAATGGAACTATGCGTCATTTGTGTGCTTTCAATTTTATTGCATTTAAAATATGAAAGCATTTTTTCAGCATGTTTGACATCGCGAGAAGTACTTAAGCTACAGCCGGTTAGCAGAATTATCCCTGCTAAGCAAATCAAGGTTTTCATTTTTAGAAAAACTAATGGACGGGATGAGTTATTGTATAAAGTTTTCTCTCACATTAATGAAATGTCGAATACCAATTGGATGTTTTTTGATTAAATGATATTTATCTCATTTTTTAAAATATAGTTCAGGGAAAATCATTTTAACTCGCTGTATGTGAGTTTTAAATATTCTCTCGATCGATAAATTTAAAACAAAGTACTAAAGATTAAGAAACAGCCAGATGCAAATAATAAACTTAATACGGTATGTTTAAATTGCCGCTCTGAAATTTTATAGAATAATTTTGCTCCCAAGATTACAGGGAAACTGACGCTAATTAACAGGATAGCCATATAAGGTAGCAGTTGTATTTCGAGTGTGCCTTGGAGCAAATAGGCAACCAAGGTAAACACCTGAATGCCAAAATTGAAATGCCGTAAAATATAACGTTGTTCTTGTTTGGATAAATTTTTCAGCATGACCCAGGCTGAAGGAAGCGAACCACAAAATCCGCCTAGACCACCCAGTATTCCACCGATAAATCCCACTACGCCATCTGCAAATTTCCCGGACTGTTGCAGTCTTGGAAATTGCGGGTTGAAGAACATGAGCGGGCACCATAGCGCCAAAAATAAGCCCAAGATTAGTTTAAATGTTTCTGGCTGAATAATATCCAGTAAATAAGTGCCTAAAGGCACCCCAGTCAGCCCGGCAATTAAATAAGGCAAGATCAGGGTTTTATTCAGATGAGGATGCTTTTGTTCATTGGATAATGAAATGATATGACTCCATACCGAAGCAAATACCACTAGAGGAGCAGCAATTTGCGGAGACAATACCCATACCCAGAAAGACATGGCAATTAAGGCAAAAGCAAAACCTGTGAGTCCTTGTACAAAACCTGCGACCATTGCACCAAGAATAAATAGCAGCCAAGTCATAGGGATAAGGTCATAAGGAAAGGCAGCAGTATTCTAAAGATCAGGGCAAAAGCCAAGCTTATAGTTAGCTGAATTTATGCAAATCTATATCAAAGTTTTGATAAAAGGATTGAATGAAATATTAATTGAATATATTCACTATGCATAAAAAATGAATAAATCACTACAAGAGAGCAACAATCGCTCCGTTCATTTCTCCATTAAATCGTTTGATACTGACATAGTGCAGTAAGAGGTGATGGACATGATGAAAAAAATGATATTACTTTCTGTATTGGCAGTGTCTTTAAGTGGCTGTGTTGTTGATCCTTATGATGGCGATTATCGTGATCATCGAGACCGCAACGGACATTATGATCGACAACATGGTGACCGAGATTGGAACAACAAAGACCGTCCGGACTGGAACCATGACAGAAACGATCGCGACCGACACTACAATCGTTAACAGGTCTATAAGCCAGATCTTGAATTTTTAAACTACATTCGACAAAAAAGGATTCCATACAGGAATCCTTTTTTATTGCCTTTCATTAATAGGCATTTTTTTGATATAAGCCTGCCCGCACAGTTCCGGCTTTGGTCTGTTTAATCTGTTGCCATGAAGATGGAAGTTTCAGCTGAGTCAAATCTCGATCGGCTTCTACATAGATAAAAGCCTTATCTTTAATCAAAGGCTCGGCAAGTTGAGCCAGTTCTTGCCATAAATCCAGACTATAAGGTGGGTCTAAAAATACCAGATCAAATTGTTCTTTGAGAGTCGGCACGACTTGTTGAGCTGTGGCGATTTTCAATTTTGCATGCTGACTGGTCACTTTAAGCAACTGCAAATTATCTGTTAAAAATGCGGCCTGGGTTCGATTCGGTTCAATCATCACCACTTGTGACGCACCACGCGACAATGCTTCAAAACTTAAGGCACCCGAACCAGCACAGAGATCGAGGACATTAGAATTTTGAATGTTCCACATCAGCCAGTTGAACAAAGTTTCACGGACACGATCCGGTGTAGGACGTAAGCCATCAATACTGGCAAAAGCAAGTTGGCGGCGTTTCCATTCACCACCAATAATACGAAGTTGGTTTTTCATGGATCATTCACTTTCTACGGGTTGAGGGTTGGTTGATGAGGGTGTGCTTGGTATCGCTTGAATTGTAGGCTGCTGAACTGATGGGACTGTATTTTGAACAGAAGGATCAGCGGTGACTGGCAAGGTGCCACTTGGTAATTCACCTGGTTTAATTCCGGCTGTCATCAAGCCGCCACTCATTTGATGGCTGGCTGGAAGGATTGGATTCTTTTTACGCGTCAATAGCCAGTAATCAAAGATTGGGCGAGCCAACTGTGCGGCTGAACCGCCATGACGACCATTTTCCCATACTACTGCAATCGCAATGTCAGGGTTTTCAGCAGGGGCAAAACCGATAAATAAACCATGGTCAAGTTGACGCTCGGTTAATAAAGCTTCGTTATATCTTTTACCTTGGGCGATACTTTTAACCTGGGCTGTGCCTGTTTTACCTGCAATTTGATACATCGGGGTGCGAATACCACGCCCTGTACCAGTTTGAATTACATCAACCATGGCATCACGCATTTTAACCCAGTCTTCAGGTTTACCATTAAACTGGATTTTGCCGTCTGGTGCATTATGCACTTGATATGATTTGGCACCATGACTTTCACGCAGGACGTGTGGGGTAATATGCGAACCTTGATTTGCAGTAATCGCAGTGGCCATAGCCAGTTGTAATGGCGTTGCAGTAAAAGCGCCTTGACCGATACTCACGGAAATGGTTTCACCCTTCATCCATTTGCTTTTACGGGTGCGCATTTTCCATTCCGGGCTTGGATACAACCCGGTACTTTCACTCGGTAAATCCACGCCGGTTTTTTCACTAAAACCAAACTGGCGCATCCAAGCATTCATTTTTTCTATGCCCATGCGATAAGACAGAACATAAAAGTAAGTATCACAAGACACCACTTGGGCTTTATGCATATTTACAGCACCGTGTCCGGTTTTTTTATGGTCACGGAAACGGTGGCTGTCACCCGGTAAGGTGAAATAACCGGGGTCAGAGATGGCAGTTGCCCAGTCGACGTAACCATAATGAATGCCTCCCAAACCAAACATCGGTTTAATGGTTGAACCCGGAGGATAAGCCCCTTGCACAGCGCGGTTATAAAGCGGCTGGTCAAGGTTGTCTCGCAGTGCACTATAATCGGTATTGCTAATTCCGGTAACGAATAGATTCGGGTTGAAACTTGGGCTTGAAACCAGGGCTAAAATTTCACCTGTTTTCGGATTTAATGCCACAATTGCACCACGACGTCCTGCCAGCTGTTCTGTGGCGATGACTTGTAAACCATAATCAATCGACAGATACAGATCATTGCCGCGAACAGGATCCTTACGACCTAAATTGCGCAGTACATTACCGTGTGCATCCGCTTCAACCGATTCATTGCCGGGCACACCATGTAAAAGATCTTCATAGGATTTTTCGACCCCAATTTTCCCAATCAGGTTAGTCCCGGCATATAAATCTTTATCAATCGATTTTAATTCTTTGTCATTAATGCGTCCGACATAACCGATGACATGCGCAAATAATTCACCATGCGGATAATAGCGGGTCATTTGGGTTTCTATATTGACCCCGGGGAACTGAAACTTTACCTCGCTAAATTTGGCGATATCAGTTTCAGTTAAATTTAATTTAATTGAAACCCGTTCGGTTTTTTTGGAAGTTTTAATTCGACTGCTAAAACGGTCTATATCTTCTTGTGTTAATGCCAAAATTGGCGTTAAGCGCTTAACTGTATCATCAATATCTTTAACATCAGCACGTGAAATGGTGGCTGAAAATACAGGGTAATTGTCAGCCAGTAAAATACCATTACGGTCATAAATATAACCACGTGCAGGTGCTAAAGGCTGCAGTCGAATTCGGTTCTGGTCTGAAGCCGTTGAAAACTCATCGTAGTGTGCAATTTGTAAATAGGCATAACGAGCAACGAGTAACAGAAGAAAGAAGACCACAATCCCGACCGAGATAAACACCCGATTGCGATAAATGCGCTTTTCTTGTTGGACATTTTTTAAAGGAAAGTGCTGCTTCATACGCGATCGACTTACATACCGGAGAGTGGAAAAAAACGGGTGGCACATTCTAACGCATGTCAGGATTTTTTGATATTTGTTCAGGTAAGCAGTTAGGTTGGTTTAGCTTAAACTTTGACTTTACAGACATTAAAATTGTAAAGTGCAGTATATAAGAGTTCTGATAATTCTGCTAAAGTCAAAATTGAAAAAAGGACTGTATTAAAAATAAAATTAAGGACAAGCATGAAAATAATCACAAAAGTGTATTCTTTGTTGGCATTTTTTGCGCTAACGAATGTGGCTTATGCACAAGACAATCCGTATTTACCAGAAGCAAAATTAACATCAGATAATGCAAAAGCCTGGAATGTTGGGGCTGGATTCACACAAGAAATGATTCATGCGAATGCAGAGTGGGTGAATCCCTATGGAATTGCCTATGCAAAAGCAGGGGTATTCATAGATGATGATTATACTCCGGGTGCTCAGCTCGGATTTCGCTATCCATACCATCTCACAGGTAAAGATAAAAACGGTTATTATCTAGGGGTTTATGCTGGACATATTGAAAGTAAAGGAGTAGACAATGATCTTAAAGCACGATTGGGTGCTGGTGTGGATTTAGCTTATGTTTTGCTGAGCAATGAACGGATTAGTAGTTTTAGTATCGGTATTGGTGCGGGCGAAGAGTTAAAGAATAGTGCTGGCAATATCGTTGCTGAAACAGAGCCAACAATACAATTCTCCTATACTCTAAGTGTCGGTTTATAGTCAAAATGTTCAGTTTTATACGATTTAGTATTTGGTAATTAAAAATTAAAATGGATATTATGCATGCTTGAGTACGTCAACGAATTGTGGCAAACCTTCTTGAGACGCCCAGATTTTTGGGCAGTACTTAGCATTATTCCTGTAACTGCTTTTGTCACTTGGGCGCATGTGTGGATGGCGCTTAAAATGGTCTTTTATCCTATTACATTTTGGGGATTCCATTTAGGTCCGTTACCTGTCGGTTGGCAGGGTATTGTGCCGCGTAAAGCCGGCCGTATTTCAGGGATTATTACCGATAATACTCTGTCAAAACTGGGGTCATTGCGTGAATTTTTGGATGCGATGGATCCAGAAGATATGGCGCGTATCATTGGTGAGCAGGTAGGTTTTGAACTGGAACACTTGATTGACGAAATGATGATGGAACGGAATGCGGTGCTCTGGGAAAACTTACCTTACTCAATTAAGCGCCGTATTTATGCTCAGGCACATAAACAGTTGCCAGGTATCTTAAGAGAACTTGTCACTGAGCTGACCATGAACGTCGAGTCACTTGTAGATATGCGTGCAATGGTGGTTCGCCAAATGGAAGGGGATCGCCGTTTAATGGTGAATATGTTCCTCAAAGTTGGCCAGAAAGAGATCAACTTTATTTGGCATATTAGTGCATTAATCGGGATGTTCTTTGGTATATTCCAGATGATTGTCTGGTTTGTTGTGCCTTGGCACTGGACTGTACCATTCTGGGCTGCGATTTGGGGCTTTCTGACCAACTGGATTGCAATCTGGATGGTATTTAATCCGCTTGAACCGCATTATGTCCGTTATCCCCAATTCTTTGAATTAACCAAGAACCGTAAATTTCCTTGGGTGAAACCTGTGATTCCACGTATTGGCACCTACAATATTCAGGGCGCGTTTATGAAACGCCAAGAAGAAGTGTCAGATGTTTTTGCACGAGTAGTCACGGAAGACCTAATTACGTTAAAATCGATCATGACTGAGATGATGTATGGTGGGAAGAAAAATAAGACTCGCCGTATCGTTAAACGTCATATTAACGAAATTATGGAAACACCCTTGGTTAGAACCTCTTTACAGCTCTCATTAGGGCCAAAAGAATACGCAAAACTCAAGACGGACTTGATCGATCGCTCAATTGAAATTACGATGGTGCCTGTATGCGACCCTGCCTTTAATGCGAGCCGTGCACAGAAAATCTATCAAATGTTTAGAGACCGTATTCTAGAGCTGACTCCCAGAGAGTTTCAGAATTTATTACGGCCCGCTTTTCAGGAAGATGAATGGATTTTGATCCTCCTGGGTGGCGTAACCGGATTTATAGCGGGTACAATCCATTTGTTTGTGGCTTTCTTATAATTAGATGCTGGACTGCATGTTGGATCAATAGATTCGACATAAACAAAGTGTCATATACATTGTTAAATGAGGATGTTTTTTTATGCGCATTATATTACTCGGACCACCTGGAGCAGGTAAAGGTACACAGGCTCAGTTGATCTGTAAGCGCTACAATGTCCCACAAATTTCAACCGGTGATATGCTCCGTGCTGCAATTCGTGAAGGTACAGAATTAGGTCTTAAAGCTAAAAGCGTGATGGAAAGCGGTGGTCTCGTATCTGACGAACTCATCATCGGGCTTGTTAAAGAACGTATTGCTCAACCTGATTGTGTAAACGGTTGCATTTTTGATGGTTTTCCGCGCACGATTCCTCAAGCAGAAGCTTTGGAAAGTGAAGGTATTAATATCGATCATGTGATCGAAATTGATGTACCTGATGAAGAAATTGTACAACGTCTTTCGGGTCGTCGTCAGCACGCAGCTTCTGGCCGTATTTATCATATTATTTACAATCCACCTAAAGTGGAAGGTAAAGATGATGAAACTGGTGAAGACTTGGTTCAGCGTCCAGATGACCTGGAAGCAACGATTCGCAAACGTTTGGGTTCATATCACACTGAAACTGAACAATTGGTCGGTTTCTATCAAGACCGTGCAGCTTCTGGCGAAAATGCACCGACTTATGACAAATTGAATGGTCTTCGTCCGATTGAAGAAGTTCAAACTGATTTGTTCGCGATTTTAGATCAATCAAAATAATTTGCTTGCCCTAGCGTAGTGAATGTTTTGACATTAAAAGAGTCCTAAGTCATATTAGGGCTCTTTTTATTTGTGCACTATTTTGAAGGTGATGCCTTGCTAAAAATTGGCTTAATTGTATTGATGATTTTTTTTGGTATTGTGGTATTAGCTTTAATGGTACAAAGTTTTAAATTCTTGCGCCGAGTGGAAAAGCAGGAAGCGGCAGAAAATAAAAATAGTCAGCCCGAACGTCAGCTACATCCAAAAGTGCAGCAAAAAAATAAAGATAAAAATTGAAGTTAGATTTTATCTTCAATCATTTTTACGGGAATGCTTTTCGCTGCACCAAATTCAAACCGATCCGGCCACTGGCAGACATCAGATACCACGCATTCATAACATTTCGGCTTACGGGCAATACAACAATAACGACCATGTAAAATCAGCCAATGGTGCGAGTCAATGATAAATTCTTTAGGAATGACTTTAACCAGCCGATGTTCAACTTCTAACACATTTTTGCCAGTCGCCAGCCCAGTTCGGTTGCCTACACGAAAAATATGGGTATCGACTGCCATAGTGGGCTGACCAAAGGCAGTATTCAGCACCACATTTGCAGTTTTACGTCCAACGCCAGGCAATGCCTCCAGATCAGCACGGTTGTCTGGAACGATACTATTATGCTGGTCTATTAGTATTTTACAGGCTTTGATAACATTTTCGGCTTTAGCATTATATAAGCCAATTGTTTTAATATATTCCTTCAAGCCATCAACGCCAAGTGCATAAATTGCTTCCGGTGTATTGGCAACAGGAAACAGTTTGTCCGTGGCTTTGTTCACGCTGACATCGGTTGCCTGCGCAGAAAGTGTTACAGCCACTAAAAGCTCAAAAGGGCTGGTGTAATTCAGTTCGGTTTTCGGATGAGGCCTTTGCTCGCGTAATCGCTCAAAAAATACCTGAATTTGTTTTTTAGTCATATTCTTTACAGGCATTTTTTATGCTCCTTGCAAAGCATTGAGTTGATGGTTAAGTTCATCTAATTGTAGACGTTTTTGTGTATCCTCACGAACACTCAGTTGCTTTTCTAATTTTTTGATTTGTGTACGAATTTTTGCCAGTTCGATGGTTGATTTGGCATCAAAATGGATGGTTGGTTTAACTTCATTTTGAGTAATAACAATGTCTGGGACACTGTCATTTTGTGCTGAAAACCGAGCAAATAAGGTTGTATCAATATTGGCACGCACCACAGGACCTTTACGGTTTAAACGTCGTTTTTCTTCACGTTGAATATGCGCGTAATAGCGGTTGCGCAAGTCATCTTGTTCCGCAATCCGCATACTCTCATCAGGCACCGCATGATGATCTTCAATCAAATCAATGCAGTCGACCGGGCAAGGGGGAATACACAGTTCGCAGCCAGTACACAGGTCAGTCAAAATGCTGTGCATGAGTTTGCCCGAGCCAATTATGGCATCTACAGGGCAGGCACTAATACATTTGGTACAACCGATACATTCGTCTTCACGAATAATGGCTTTCATGCGTTGTGGACGACCATCACTTTGAATTGGCCAAACACTTGCTTCGGCTTGCAGTTGAGCACGACCGAGTAAATGGGCTAGAGCATCGGCAACGGGTTGACCCCCTGGAACACATTTATTGGCTTCTTCACCTTCGCTTATGGCTTTTGCATAAGGTAAACATCCATCCCGATGACCACATAAGCCACATTGGGTTTGAGGAAGAAGGGCATCAATATCTTGGACGAGAGCAAGTTGCGAATTCATGTGTAGACCACGACTGCTGAAGAAATAGCAGCATACTGAAAGAAGATTAAAACGAAGTAGAGGATTTTAGCATGTTTTCACCTTTTAATCTTATGCGCGAAAATGAAGCTATAAGCGCCTTATTATCGGGCGAAAAGATAGCAAAAACAGTCACACAGCATCGCTTTAGTACTAAGATAAAAAAATGGTTATAATTAAAATAAATATATGTTATTAAATATTATTTAATTTTTTTAAAAAAAAGTATTGTGCTATTGTTACAAAAGCTATTTAATATTTTGCGCCAAAAATTATCATTTTTTGAAAATTTGACCAATTTTGATCCATCTTTCTGCTGAGGATTAAGTGTTGAAATATAACAGCCTTAACGACTTCCTAGATTACGTTAAATCACGTGATGCACATCAACCAGAATTTCTACAAGCGGTAGAAGAAGTAATGACTAGCCTTTGGCCGTTCATTGAAAAGAACCCAGAGTATGCTGATCATGGTCTACTTGAACGCTTAGTTGAGCCAGAACGTGCGATTCAATTCCGTGTTTCTTGGGTTGATGACAAAGGTCAAACACATGTCAACCGTGCATTCCGTGTACAGTACAATTCAGCAATCGGTCCATTCAAAGGTGGTATGCGTTTCCACCCATCTGTGAACCTCTCAATTCTTAAATTCCTAGGTTTTGAACAGACCTTTAAAAATGCCTTAACTACCCTCCCGATGGGTGGTGGTAAAGGTGGTTCAGACTTCAATCCTAAAGGTAAGTCTGAAGGCGAAATCATGCGTTTTTGCCAAGCATTAATGATTGAATTGTACCGTCACTTAGGTTCAAATACTGACATCCCTGCGGGGGATATTGGTGTGGGTGGCCGTGAAGTTGGCTACATGGCCGGCATGATGAAAAAATTGAGTAATGACACTGCTTGTGTATTTACAGGTAAAGGTCTGACTTTCGGTGGTTCATTGGCTCGTCCAGAAGCAACAGGTTACGGTACAGTTTATTTCGCTGAGGAAATGCTGAAAACTCGTGGCGACTGCTTTAAAGACAAAGTTGTAACCATTTCAGGTTCTGGTAACGTTGCACAATATGCTGCTGAAAAAGCAATGTACTTGGGTGCGAAAGTGGTTTCGCTTTCTGACTCTGCGGGTACTGTTTACATTAAAGATGGCTTCACTGACGAACTTCTTGCTGAAGTGATGGAGCTTAAAAACGTAAAACGTGGTCGTATCTCAGAATTCGCGTCTAAACACGGTTTTGAATACCTTGAAGGCAAGCGTCCTTGGTCAATCAAATGTGATATCGCACTTCCATGTGCAACTCAAAACGAGTTGGATGCGGATGATGCAGTTCAGTTGATTGCAAATGGCGTGATCTGTGTTGCTGAAGGTGCAAACATGCCATCTACATTAGATGCTGTTGAGAAATTCGTTGAAGCGAAAATTCTTTATGCACCAGGTAAAGCATCAAATGCTGGTGGGGTTGCAACTTCTGGTCTTGAAATGTCTCAAAACGCGATTCGTTTGGGCTGGACTTTCGAAGAAGTTGACGAACGTCTACATGCAATCATGAAAGAAATTCACCGCAACTGTGTTAAATACGGTGTTAAAGAAGATGGTTCTGTAAACTATGTTGATGGTGCGAACATTGCTGGCTTCGTAAAAGTTGCCGATGCGATGTTGGCTCAAGGCGTATTCTAAGAATATATTTTCAGATATAAAAAAACCGGTGCTAAGCATCGGTTTTTTTATATCTGAATTAAGCAGAATTATTTTACACTAGCACGTTCTACAGTCATATCATACACATATGCATATTTTGATTGATCGGCTGCCGGATTCTTAATTTCATAACGCTTCACCCGAATTACTTGGCGTTCAGCAGGATTATGCTCAAAACCTTCAATGTGATCGTAAAATAAACTCCAGTCTTTATCGACTTGGGTTTTAATGCCGCTGTCATTATATTTAAGTTCACGTACCTGTAAACATGTTTGTGGTGCTACACCAGTACATGGCTTGGTTTCAGGTGAAATTTCCAAGAAAATCATTTCAGCCTGAGTGTTATATTTTGTTTCGGGTGTCATTTTTCCGGTGAAAACGTATTTTTGGCCTTTAGCCGAAATGACCGTTAAAGTTGGATTTTGCGGATCTTTGAGATCTAAAACAAAAGGTGCTTTGCGGTTACTAAACAAATCTGAGGCTACGGCCTCTTGTTGCATGGAAGCTTCTGGACAAGCCATTTGGGTGGCCATTAAATCACCCGTTACAATTTGATTGTTTTCCACTTTCCAGCTGGTTCCCATACCATTGCAGCTGGTGGCAATACTCAAGCGACCTTTATCATCAAAATGAAGCACTAAAGGTTTAGGTGCAGTCCCGGTATTGGTACTCCATTGATAAGAAGCAAGCGTCTTATCGGCATTTTGTTGTTGTAATATAGACACGGCAACATCTCCAGCTTTTTGAATATCACCAGATTGGCAAGCCGCAAGCGTGAGTGGGAAAAGAGCAATCGCTAAAAATTTAAATTTCATGTTAAAAGTACTGAGTTTTGAAGAATTTTTAATAGAATAACGTATGACTATTTAAAAAATATGGATACATTCTGATGAGTTAAGTATCAAAATGTATCCATAACTAATTTTTTGTTGATTGTTAATAAAAAATTATAAGTTAGTAGGCATCAGTCAAAACGATAAATATCCATACCGAGTGAACCCATACTAAAGCTACTATGTACAATAGTAAATCGCTGACCGGTTCCCATTGCGAAAAATAGCGGCGCAAAATGTTCTAGACTTGGGTGATTACGTTGCACATGCGGAATATTTTTCCAATCCAGTACAGCCGCATAATCTTGATGGGTCAGTTTGTTGACCACATAATTACGGAAAGTCGATGCCCATTCAGGTACGTCAGCAGGTTCACCGCGCCAAGCAAGCTCAGCCAGGTTATGGGTAATACTGCCTGAACCAATGATCAATATCTGTTTTTCCCGTAATGGCGCCAGTGTTTCGCCAATTTTATAAATCTCGTCCGCAGACATGTTCATGGGCAAGGAAATTTCTACCACAGGAATATCAGCTTCTGGATACATATGCAGCAAGGGCATCCACACGCCATGATCACGAGGACGGGTACTATTGGCATGTGCGGCCAAGCCAGCATCGGCCAAAAGATGTAAGATCTCCTCAGCAAGTTCTGGCTGACCAGGCGCAGGGTAGCGCATTTCATACAGTTCAGCTGGAAAACCGCGGAAGTCATGCCAGGTTTCTGGACGTACGCTGCTACTCACTTCTAGGGCATTACTTTCCCAATGTGCCGACATCACTATAATTGCTTCAGGTTTGGGAAGATTTAAACTCAGGCGATGTAAAGCTGGTCCGACTTGTTCTGGGTTAAGCGCAAGCATGGGTGATCCATGTGAAATAAATAAACCGGGTAAAGTTTGTAAATTCATGACAATGCGCCTAATTTAAATAATATCGATTGGGGGTGTAATGGTTATAATGCCAAAAAGAGCAGATAGAATAAATAGAGTATATTTCAACATGTTGTTGCAGATATGCAACGATGAAGAAATCAGACGAAATATGAAAAACTCTTTATGTGAATTCGATAAAAACAAAAATGAATATTTCAAATGGTTGCTTTAACCTGCACGATGGTAAGGATGGTTATGGTTAATACTCATGGCACGGTATAGCTGCTCGATCAGCATCACTCGAACCATCGGGTGGGGCAAGGTCAGCTTGGACAGCGACCAGTGCCATGCAGCGGCTTTACGCACCGCTTCAGAGTGACCATCTGGCCCGCCAATGGCCAAAACCACGTCATTGCCTTCAAGCATCCAGCCTTTCATGGTTTCCGCCAGTTTCTCCGTACTGAATTCTTTACCACCGACTTCAAGCGCAATCAGGGTTTCATTATGCTTCAGTGCATTCAAAATACTGTCTCCTTCAATCTGGCGATATTTTAAAATATCCGCTTCCGAATCATTTTTACCACGTTTTGCCATGGGTAATTCAATAATTTGAGTCTGTACAAAAGGCTGAATACGTTTGAAGTAATCTTCAAAACCAGTGAGGACCCAAGCTGGCATTTTTTGACCGATGGTAATAATACGGATTTTCATAAGATTCGATAATTTGAAAGTCATCGTTATTATAAACGCTAAAACTGGTTTTACTTATTTTGCGCAACAAATTGCAATTGAAAAGTCGAGCAAGATGCTGCATTAATCTTCAGTAATGGATTAAATATGAAGAATAAAAGGAGACTAATAATAAATGCGATTCAAAAATAATCGAAATTTAGACTTGTTGTGGGGCATCTTCCTTTGCACTATTTTTTTTAGTCCTTCAATTTGGGCATTACCGAACGTAACTCCAGCGAGTACTGATAATTTAAAAGTCTATCTGGAGCAAATTACAGGTCAGCAGGGGTATCGTAATTATAAAAACACACAAGAATTGCAACGCGTTTCTGCCTGGATTAAAGAACAGATGCGTTTGTTTGGTATACCGTGCCAGTATCAAAATTATTCGGTGAATGGTTTGGGCTATCGAAATGTAGTATGTACCTTAACAGCCGGTCATGCTGACAAAGTGATTGTCGGTGCGCATTATGATGTGTTTGGGGAGCAACAGGGCGCAGATGACAATGCTTCTGGTGTGGCCGGGGTGATTGAGACGGCACGCATCCTTGCGCAGCAGAAGTCACAGTTGGCACATAATATAGAATTTGTATTTTATACCTTGCAAGAACCGCCATTTTTCAAAACCGAGCAGATGGGAAGTTATGTGCACGCCAAATCGGTACAAGCGCAAAAGGAGCAGATTCAAGGTGTCTATATTTTAGAAATGATTGGCTACTATGATGAAAATCTTGTACAGCAATATCCAGCCGGTTTAAAGTGGGTCTATCCAAGTCATGGTAATTTTATTGCAGCGGTGAGTAATTTACAGTCTTATGAGCTAGGGGCGAAGTATTGTCAAGCCATGCAAATTATTAACCGTTTAGAGTGTCAAAGATTGGCCACACCCTCTTTTGTATCAGCAATGGAATTTTCTGATCATGTGAATTATTGGAAATTCGGGATTCCTGCGCTGATGATTACCGATACCGCTTCTTTCCGAAATAAGCATTACCATACCAAGGGAGATACCTTAAAAACACTGAATGTTGGAAAAATGGCCAGTGTGGTAGACGGACTGGTTTATAGCTTAATGGTTCAATCGGATTGATAAAGAACGCATAAAAAACGCAGTCCCTGAATGAATACTGGAACTGCGATCAAAAGGTCATCCACCTGGAGATGTAGATGACCATTCACATAACTTGTTAATCAGAAACTTACAGCGCATTTGGGTCTCTATAATAATAAATGAGGATTAGATGTACATTTTTCAAGATTATGCTTTACTAATATAGTAAAACTTTTCATCATAAAAAAAGAGAGCCGAAGCTCTCTTTTTTGTATCCAAATGCGATTAATGACGTGCGGCTTTGCTTTCTTCAACCGGTTTTACAATCGGATTTTTAGGCAAAGGTTTCGGTGTTTCGATTAAAGCCAATGGCAAGATCTCATCGATACTTTTCACTGCTTTAATTTCAAGACCTGCTTTTACATTGTCGGGAATTTCCACCAAGTCACGAACATTTTCCTGAGGGATAAAGACCAGTTTAATGCCACCGCGATGTGCTGCTAAAAGTTTCTCTTTTAAGCCACCAATACGCATTGCACGACCACTCAGGTTGGTTTCACCCGTCATCGCGATATCCGCGCGAACTGGAATGCCAGTGAAGGCAGAAATCAAGGCAGTAGTTAATGCCAAACCTGCAGATGGACCATCTTTCGGAGTTGCACCTTCAGGTAAATGCACATGAATATCGGTTTCTTCAAATCTTGAAGCCTCAATACCGAGGGCATCTGCACGGGTACGAACCACAGTCATTGCAGCGGTAATGGATTCTTTCATGACATCACCGAGGGAACCGGTGGTAATGAATTTACCCTTACCTTTTACCGCAGCAACTTCAATCGAAAGCAATTCACCACCGACTGACGTCCAAGCCAAACCATTTACACGACCCACTTGTGCTTCTTCTTCTGCCATACCGAAATCGAACTTATGTACGCCCAGGTAATCAGACAGATTTTCAGCAGTCACATCGATATGCAAGTTTTTGGCTTTTTTGCTCACCGCTTCTTTCACGACTTTACGTGCAATTTTTGACACTTCACGTTCAAGGCTACGTACACCCGCTTCGCGAGTATAACGACGCACGATGTCACGAATTGCTTCTTCATGAATAGTCAGTTCTTTACCACGTAAACCGTTGTCCTTAATGGCTTTAGGAACAAGGTAACGCTCAGCAATATTGACTTTTTCCTCTTCGGTATAACCCGGTAGACGAATCACTTCCATACGGTCAAGCAAAGCTTCAGGAATATTCATGCTGTTTGCAGTACAGATAAACATCACTTCTGACAGGTCAAGATCAAGATCTAAATAGTGATCGTTAAACTTGCTGTTTTGTGATGGATCAAGTACTTCAAGCAGGGCAGAAGCAGGGTCACCACGGTAGTCTTGTGCCATCTTGTCAATTTCGTCGAGCAAGAACAGCGGGTTCTTCACGCCTACTTTTGTTAAAGACTGCACCACTTTACCCGGCATCGCACCAATATAGGTACGACGGTGACCACGGATTTCCGCTTCGTCACGCACGCCACCTAAAGCCATACGTACAAACTCACGACCTGTGGCTTTAGCAATGGATTCACCCAGTGAAGTCTTACCTACCCCTGGAGGACCAACCAGGCAAAGAATTGGACCTTTGAGTTTTTTCACGCGTGATTGAACAGCCAGATATTCAACAATACGTTGTTTAACTTCATCTAGACCATAGTGGTCAGCGTCCAATATCTCTTGTGCTTTGTTCAGGTTAATGCTGACTTTGCTAGCTTTATTCCAAGGCGTATCTAAAATTGCCTCAATATAATTGCGCACCACAGCAGCTTCACTTGAAGCAGGTTGCATTGCTTTAAGCTTACGGAATTCTGATTCCGCTTTTTTGCGTACGTGTTCAGGTAAATCAGCTTCTTCAAGACGACGTTCAATTTCAGCAACGTCATCTTCAGCACCGCCGTTCATGTCAGAAAGTTCGCGCTGAATCACCTTCATTTTTTCATTCAGGAAATATTCGCGCTGGTTTTTCTCCATTTGGCGTTTTACCGAGTCATGCAAGGTTTGTTCAATCTGTTGTTCTTCAGATTGTTGTAACAAATAAGTCATGAGTTCAGTCAAATGTGCTTCAAAGTCATCATGTTCCAGAAACTTTTGTTTTACATCGATGTTCAATGGCACACGAGTAGCCACAAAGAACAATAGTTGCAATAAGTCGTCGATTTTATTTGCAGCAGTAATCAATTCACGTGCATTACGTAATTTTGCTTCTGCATATTGGGCAAATAAAGCGCGCAGTTCTTGCACACGTGTTTCTTGAGAGTCAGCTTCGACATTAACTGTCATTGGGCTAATAGCATGTTCGGCCGATAAATATTCATCATTGTCGATGATTTTTACCAGTTTGGAACGCTGTAAACCCTCAATGAGTACTTTTATACAGTTTTCATCATTTTCATGATTCACAACTTGCACAATCTTCGCGACAGTACCGTATTGATATAAGTTGTCGTGATCAATTTCTTCTGTAAGAGAATCTTGTTGTGCAACTACAAATACAAGATTGTCACTGTTACGAGCCACGTCAACTGCTTTGATCGATTTTTCACGACCTACAAATAACGCAATTTGCATGTGTGGATAAACCACTACATCTCGTAGCGCTAAAAGTGGTAATACGCTTGGAACCTGTGTAACTAAGGTTTCTTGATTCATAATAATTTCAGACATGGGCACTCCTAATGAGTAACAATGGTGTTGCCATATTTTTATAGTGAAGTGTATTTCAAAAATTACAAGGGTCGAACCAATGAAAATATATAAAAAATAGGTAAATGTATGATTTAGACGTGTTCATGGTGGTCAAAAAATACCGGATTAGCGTTTGAAATATAAATAACATGAAGGAGTGAGTAAGGCATCCAGAGGTTGATCCCAAGTTTCACGATGCAAACGTTGCTCAATCAACTGAAAGTCATGTGCAATTCCTAAACGAAAAGGGCGCTGGCCCGCACTGGCTAAGGTTTTGTCATAGTAGCCGCCACCCATACCAATGCGTGTGCCATAAATATCGCAGGCCAATAAAGGCATGATTAACAAGTCGAGTTTAGATACATGCAAGCCGCGACTGGCCATGGGTTCTTTCATACCGAAAGGATGATGGGAGAACCGATTGTTTCGATATTGTTGTTGCGTGATTTTAACCCAGTGCAATTGCTGGTTCATATTGCAAATCATCGGCAAATAAACTTGTTTATGCTGTTTAAAACAGTACTCGATAATCTGGTTGGTATTAAGCTCTCCAAAAGCATGCAGGTAAACACCAATTTTTTTTGCATGCTGAAAAGATTTTAGCCGGATAAGTTGCTGAAGTACTTTTTGTTGAGCTTGCTTTTGTTGAAAACTGGAAACGACTCTACGTTGATGTCGAAGTTGCTTGCGTAAAATTTTTAAATCCACTGACATCTTTTATTCGTTCCCAAAAATACAAAAATCTTCATCGTAAAAGGAGTTTAACTGTTTTTCAGCTCTTTCAAAATCGGACAACCGCTGTCATTTGTAGTTTTACATTCATCTATCCAGCTGCTTAAACGGGTTTTGAGTGCTTGTAATTCCCGGATTCTTTGATCGATTTTTTTTAATCGTTGCTCAATGACATGTCTCACTTGCTCTCGATCATCGAGCTGAAGTTGCAATAATTCCTGTATTTCACTAAGTTGCAAACCTGCATCTTTGCCTTTTTGAATAAAGCTTAAGGTTTCCATATCTTTATCATTGTAATAACGATAGTTCTGCGTGGTTTCAGGCACGCGCATTAAACCGATGCGTTGATAATAACGAATGGTTTCGACATTTACATGACACTGTTTGGCCAGTTTTCCGATGGTGAGCATAAAATATCCTCAAATGACTTGACTCTGTACCTAGGTACAGACTCTATGCTAACACAATGCAAGAATAAAACAGGTGAGTCGGATGAATGAGCAACAAAAATCTTCCTGCTGTAAAAAACAGGCTTCAGGTCTTGAATTGGTAAAAGTTGATCCAGTTTGTGGCATGAACATTTCGGAAAGTTCAGAACATTATTTTGAATATCTGGGGAAAAAATATTTATTTTGTTGTGATGGCTGCAAACAAAAGTTTATTAAAAAACCTGAAGCTTACCTTCAAGAAACCAAGCCTAAATCAGGCTGTGGCTGTGCAAATAAAGCTAAAGTTGTAGCGGCCTCATCTCCATGCTGTGGCGGTCAAAAAGCTGAAGCGCAGCAATATATTGATCCGGTCTGCGGCATGCAGGTTAAAACGGATTCTAAGTTTCACACTCAGTTTCAATCGCAAGACTATTATTTCTGTTCAGAACGCTGTCTGACTCAATTTACTCAGCAGCCTGAACAATATCTGCAAACTAAGCAAACAGTTTCCTCCTGCTGCAGTTCACAAGAAAAATTAGCAGTTGAAGAAAAGAAATCTGGCTGTTGTGACGGAACTCATCCTTCATCTGCACAGAGTTCAGAGATCGATCCTGTATGTGGCATGTCAGTGGATACGGCAACCGATTTAAAAACAGAGTATCAGACTAAAAGTTACTATTTCTGTAATCCGTCTTGTCTGGAAAAATTTAAAGGCGACCCGGAGTTTTATCTGATACCGGCGGATCAGCGACCTGTACCAGAAGGCGCTGCGGACATGGATTATACCTGTCCCATGGACCCTGAAATTGTGCAAAAAGGACCAGGAACCTGTCCAATTTGTGGGATGGCTTTAGAGCCGATGCAACCGACCTTAAATGATGCGCCGAATCCTGAGCTGGTCGATTTCAGTCATCGTTTCTGGATGACTTTACCGCTGACTTTAATTGTGTTTGTATTGGCGATGGGTTCGCATATTCATGCTTTTATTCCGCAGCATATTCAGCCTTGGATTGAACTGGTGCTTTCTATTCCAGTGGTGCTCTGGGCGGGTAAACCATTCATTGAACGCTGCTGGATCTCTTATAAAACCCGCAACCTCAACATGTGGAGCTTGATTGGTGTTGGGGTGCTTGCAGCTTTTATTTATAGTGTGGTTGCAACCATTTTCCCATCTTTAATTCCCATGCAGGCCAAAACCGGTCATGGGGTCGCTGTCTATTATGAAGCGGCTTGTATGATTGTTTCATTAAGTCTGCTTGGGCAAATTATGGAGTTGAAAGCCCGTGCCAAAACAGCAGACGCACTTAAATCCTTGCTGAAACTGCAGCCGCATATCGCAAAACTGGTGCAGCATGATCAGGTGGTGGAAGTGGATGTTGGCATGGTAAAACAGGGCGATATATTGCAGATTTCTTCCGGTGATCAGATCCCACTTGATGGCATTGTGGTAGAAGGCAAAACCTATGTTGATGAAGCCATGATGACGGGTGAACCTGTTCCGGTCAAAAAAGAAATTGATGATCGGGTAATTGGCGGTACGGTGAATCAGCAGGGTAGTATCCGCATTCAAACCACGGCAGTGGGCGCAAATACCACCTTGGCAAAAATGATTCAAACCGTAGCCGAAGCACAGCGTTCAAAAGCACCGTTGCAACGTCTTGCCGATGTATTTGCCAAATATTTTGTGGTGATTGTTTTAGCAATTAGTGTGTTGACCTTTATTGCCTGGATGGTGTTTGGCAAAGCTCAATTTGATTTGGCACTCATGTGTGCAGTGGCTGTACTGATTATTGCTTGTCCATGTGCCTTAGGTCTGGCCACCCCGATGTCGGTGATGGCGACCACAGGCCGGGCAGCGCAAAAAGGTGTACTGTTTAAAGATGCAGAAGCAATTGAAGCTTTAAGCAAAGTCACGACTTTAATTGTCGATAAAACCGGAACCTTGACTGAAGGTAAACCGAGCCTGAAAGAGATTAAACTGCTTTCAGATAAAGTTCAGCAAGCGCAAGTAGAACAATGGATTGCATCAATTGAGCAATATTCAACTCATCCGATTGCACAAACTTTGACAAAGCTCATTCCGAATAATCAATTGATTAAAGTTAATGACTTTGAAGATATTACAGGCTTTGGTGTCAAAGGTCACATTGAAAATCAAATATTATATGTGGGCAGCCAAAAACTGATTGATCAACTGGGCTTAACGTTAAATGAAAATATTCAAGCGCAACTTGATCAGCAACGTTCTAAGGGTAATGTGATTAGCTTCTTGGCCAATAAACAGCAAGTTTTGGCATATATCTCGATTCATGATGCGATTAAACGCAATGCACATCAGGTAATAGATCAGCTGATTGCTGATGGCATAGAGGTGGTGATGGCTACAGGTGACCATGAACAAAATGCAAAACTGGTTGCGGCTGAGCTAGGAATTCAGCAGGTCTATGGTAACTGCACCCCGACTGAAAAATTAGACATCGTGAAAAAATTTCAGGCGCAAGGAAAAGTTGTGGCAATGGCAGGCGATGGTATTAACGATGCACCTGCACTTGCACAAGCCAATGTCGGGATTGCGATGGGCAATGGTACTGATATTGCCAAACAAACGGCTCAAGTCACCTTGGTTAAAGGAGATATCCGCGGTGTGGCTGATGCCATTCATATGGCGAAACTGGGCGTAAAAAATATGAAGCAGAACTTGGCATTTTCTTTTGTCTATAATGGCTTAGGCGTGCCAGTTGCGGCAGGTATTTTCTATCCATTAACCGGTCTATTATTAACACCGATGCTTGCCGCGGTAGCGATGTCCTTAAGTTCTTTATCTGTGGTGATTAATGCACTACGTTTGCAAAAATCTGAATAAGACTGAAAGCCTAGGCATTCATAGAGCATAGTCAAGATGAAAATTTTGGGTATTTTTTGCCTAAAAAATAGTCATGAAAATAAATTGAAGAAAGTATTGAATCTAAGTATCTAAAAAGGGATCTGAAATAGATCCCTTTTTAATTTCGACCTGATCATAAAGTTATGCTAACGATTTTTAATGAAATATTTTTAACTAAGAGAGATATCTGCTGAAGTCTATTGGTCTGTATTGTCTGACAGGTCTGTGCTATGACTTTGTGCATTCAATATACGAGAGGGCGTAATGACAGCTCATTCATGCTCTTGTTTAAATGAACAATTACCCTGTTTCGAAACTTTTCTAGAACCTTATATAAATCATTTTCATTTTATAGGCATAAGACCATAACTGTTTTAAACCCGATTCGTTAGCACACTTTTTCATCTTGTTTTAGGGTGAGTAATACAACCGTACTCGTGCAGCTGCCATGAACAGTTAAAATGTAAGACCTTTGCAGCATGTTAGAAACTTAGTCATGCTTCTGGCAGAGTTTCTTCTAATCTCTACAATATTGTGAGCCTGAGCAGAACTGCTGCATAAGTGAATGTATGATTATAATTACCACGCTCTATAGTGCTTTTTATCTGGAGATTTTTTTGATTGCTTACAAAAATAGTTTCCATTCATATAGAGATATACCTTTCATGTTGAAACAATAAAATCTGCATGTGCGATAAGAAAGGAGGAGAAAGGTTAATCAACTGGCTTAGAGCTTCTTATTCTAACCTTACTAAAAATATTAAATGAGTTTCTAACTCTAAAGAAATCATTACATATCTAATTATAAAATTTACAATTTTTACTTAGCGCCTTTTTATAATGTCTTGGAAAAATAAGAGAGATACAAATATGCCTAAACTTCATAAATTAAAAGAGGTCAGTGCTAAAAGTAGTTGCGGCACAGAGATTGTTGTAGAGCGAATTTATGAAAGAGCTCAACAGGAAGCCAGTAATGATGAAGCATGGATACCTTTGTTTAAAATTGCGCTTACAGACAAAGTAATTGATTTAAGTTATGACGAGACATTTACTCATCCTCGAACAGGAAAAGTATTTAAAGTCTTAACAGAGGAATATGCCTAAGTTATTAGGAGAAACTAGTATTTCTTTCAAGCCGCGTTGTCTTGGAAAAGTGGATCAGTACACAAAATAAAAAATTAAAAGCCCATGTGAAAATGGGCTTTTTTTGTAATAAAAATAAACAAATACTTAACAAATATTTTCTAAATATAAAGATAGATGCATGCACTATATATAGCTTAATTAACCACTTACTTGATTAAAAAAAATGAAAAATAGTGCTAATTTTCATATATTGCAGCAAGTTTATAACTTTATTGCAGAAAGACCTGGCTTTAAATCGAAAAGTGAGCTGGATTTATTGCTGGAGTTTTTTTCGGCAATACATGAAGATTTTCCTACTGCAATCAGATTTGATTCGCCTGGCAAGATTGTAGGTAAATTTGGAAGTCGAGAAATCATTAATATTAAATTGGCACCTCCATTAAGGGATAAAAATGAATTTTTGAAATGGGTATATCAACAATTGCATCGCTAATTTTATTTTCTGAACATTAACTTATTAATACAGGTGAAGACTATGATTAGGTTTCTAAGTAAATTATTTTGTATTCCTGTGCACGATTATGAGTCTAATATATTTACTGAAGTCGAATATCAGAAATATGACCAGACTAAATCTGAATAAATTTTCTTCAGTTCTGTACATACATGCTGCTAGATACCCCATCGCTTGAGAAAGTAGATGGGGCTTTTTATATGGGGGATTTTATATAAAGCTAACAATGAACTTCTTATTTCATCTTATCTTAAATACCGCTATTGATCAGGGCTATATTTCATTATGACGACCTGATCGCAAGGTGAGCTTATGGGGCAAACCTATTTATTTTGAAATTATAGTTCTAAATTGAATTTTATTGAAAAAAGGGCAATAAAGTTAATTATTGCTATTATCAAGGTTTTAAAAATTGCTTATAAAATAAATGAATGTTTACAGAAATATTCAATCAAATATTTCTCTAATTAATCTTGCTCACTTATACTCGAATAAACACACATTTCCTGTGATAATTAAGCTAGAGTTGGACTTGAAATGTAGCAAAGCCACGGAAGATAGGGTTTATAAATGAAAAAAAAATATGATGACCAGGGTACCCAGCATATTTTTAACCTCATTGGACAACATACAGATCTTACCTGTATTTTGAATGCAGTTACCCAGTGGCTTGAATTATGTATTTCAAATGCACTAGTCACTATTATGCTCTATTCAGAACAAGAGCAGACTTTAAAACTGGTCAGTGGGAAACAGCATTTTTCAGATCAGTATTGCACAGCAATCGATGGCTTAAAAATAGGTCCACATCAGGGAGCCTTTGGAGCGGCTGCATTTCTGCACAAGGTGGTGATTAGTCCAAACTTGATGAAAGATGATCATTGGGAGGCGTATCGTGCCGTGATTAAAGCGGAAAAACTCTCTAGCTGTTGGGCTTCACCTATCATAAGCGCGACAGGCACCCTCTATGGAACTTTTGCAACTTATTACAAAACCTCAAAAATACCAACTGAACGTCATATTAAGCTTTTAGAACAAGCTTCAACCTTAGTTGCATTAGCGATTGAACTCAACGATGAACGCCAACGACGACTGGTCATGAATGAAAAATATAGTTCATTTTATACTTATCATCCCGATGTAATTTTTGAACTTGATATACACGGGCATATTCTAAACACAAATATTGCATGTCGTGAAATTACGGGTTTTTCTGAAAAGCAAATTCGGGGCCAACATTACTGTGCATTTATTCCTGCTGAATATCATCAATTGGCTAACGCTGCATTTGAAGAAGCGAGTCAAGGTAAGGCTCAATATTATGAAATCCCTATTTATAATGCCTCAGGAGAAATCTTGTGGCTTGAGCTAACTAATTTGCCTGTTAAACAAAATCAAAAAGTTACAGGGGTATTTGGGATAGCACGCGACATTAGCCTAAGTCGAAAAAATCAGGAAAATTTACGCCTATTGAAACTTGGGGTAGAAGCGAGTCCTAACGCTATATTTATTACTGATGCATCTGAAGAAATGTTAATGGTTTATGGTAATCCTGCATTCCTTAATTTAACAGGTTATACAGAGCAAGAAATAATCGGACAGAGCTGCAATTTTTTACAGGGTTTCGATACCGATCTAGAGCAGGTTTTATTACTCAAGCAAGCAGTGATAGAACAAAAAGAAGTTCAGCTTACGTTAAAAAATTATTGTAAGGATGGAAGCTGGTTCTGGAGCCGTTTAACGTTGGGACCTGTGTTGGATAAAGAGGGGAATTGTAGTCATTTTCTGGGAATTCAGGAAGATACGACTCAACAACGTATTCATGAGGAATATATTAAGCATCAACACAGCCATGATTATTTAACTGGATTACCTAATCAGAAAGCTTTTGAAATTTTTTTAGAGCAATCTTTTGAATCACAACGCGATAGTTTAAAGCCTTTAATCCTGTTTTACATAGATCTAGATGACTTTAAGTCTATGAATGATAGCTTGGGGCATCAGGTAGGTAATCAAATTCTCAAGAGTGTGGGTGAGCGGCTGCAAAATTTTCTAAAAGAAGATGATTTTCTCAGTCGTTTTGCTGAAGATGAATTTGCATTACTGATATCGGGTCCCCAGAATCAGAAGAGCGTCATTGCATTAGCCGAAAAGATTCTCGATCTTCTTTCACAACTTTTTCAGGTAGATAATCACCCGATCCATTTGAGTGCCAGTATTGGCATAGCCGTAGATAACGGTTCTATACAACAGTCTACTGAGCTCTTATATCAGTCTGTTTTGGCAATGAAGGAAGCAAAAAAACAAGGTCGTAATACTTGGCAATGGTATAAAGAAAGTAATAATAAAATTGTACCAGAAATAGATTATGCACATTTGCGTCTGGAACTTAGGGAAGCTATCCAGCAGAAACAGTTTAATCTGTTTTATCAACCTCTGGTTCACCCCTCGACTGGAAGGGTTAAGGGGGTGGAGGCGCTTGTACGTTGGTGTCATCCAGAGCGAGGCTATATTTTCCCGGATGTGTTTATCCCTTTAGCAGAAAGAACTGGACAGATTGTCGCGATTGGTCAATGGGTATTAGAAAAAGCCTGTTTAGATATTGCTGAATGGAACCGGCAACACAATACTCAGCTTACCGTTTCAGTCAATATTTCTCCCTTACAGTTCGGTAGAACCGGTTTTCTAGAGGGACTTAACTATGTGCTGGAAATAAGTCATTTGTCTCCTGAATTGCTTAAAATTGAAATTACAGAAGGTGTAATTATCACAGGGGCAGAAAGAACAGTAGAAATTTTAAAATCGGTACGTGCTTTAGGGGTACAAGTAGCAATTGATGACTTTGGTACCGGTTATTCAAGCCTCAGTTATTTACGCCGTTTACCCATCAATCAAATCAAGTTAGACCGTAGCTTTATTGAAGAATTAACCATAAATAATCAGGATGCTGCGATTGTTCAATCCATTATTCACCTGGCACATCAGCTTAATTTAGAAGTGGTGGCCGAAGGTGTAGAAACACTGAAACAGGCCAGTTTGTTATATCAGCAAGGTTGCGATTTGCTTCAGGGTTATTTTTATGCGAAACCCGCCCCGCTCACTGATTTAAAACTTATGTATACGGAATTGGGGAATTAGGGAAGCAGTACAGGTTTTATTTTATGTTGTAGGTATTTACTTCAGATAAAAATCTAAGAGCCGCTGTTAATTTTAAGTGAAATATCTGATATATGAAGAATATCAATACTCGAACTGAATACGGGTTTGGCCTGTAGATTAACTATATTTTTTGATTAAATCTTCAATAAATTAAAATAGGAATATTAATTTTCTTCTCAGACCTCTTTTAGTCTAACTCGCAGAGCTGGGAAAATAGTTTTATATATAGAGTATACAAATACTTAAAAAAGAACAAAGAAAGAGGTAGAAATTTTTATTAGATTTGTTTTCAAATAAGTAACTAAAAACACTCCGAAGATGCCGCTGCATGTCATTACCCTTGAACCCTAAAGTTCAAGGTGGACGCGGCGCATACTTGCTGGGTTACCTACACGAAGGCAGGCATACACTCTAAATATACAGAACGCATCCGGGGATGTAGATATCGGCTCAGGGGAATCTGACTCGCTGGCGAACATCTCAGAGATGAAACAAGTATAACCAATAATCGCGTATTGGCAAATCATCCGTGTGCAGGAACTGTAAACTTAGATTTCAACTGCCGATACTTTACCCGATTTTAACAAAAATTAAGCCAAATCATCCACATCTTCTAAAATGGTCGCCAATAAGCGTTCGCAGTGAGCGTACTCTTGCAACGATTTATTCATCGCGAGCACTTCTTGCATCAACTCCAGCGCAACCATAATAATCAGTTTGGTTGGCTCTAGACGTGGGGCTTTACGACGAAAATCATCATATTTTCCATTTAACAATTCAGCCGCACGTTCCAAATCAGCCTTTTCAGTTTCAGTGGTGGCTAAACGAAAATTATGTCCCAATACGCGCAGCTCAACAGCAATTTGTTCACTCATGCTTAAATGTCCTCATTGGCTTCTGTCGGATGGGCAAGTTGTTGAATTTCTTGCGCGTGCTGGTCTTGAGCAGTTCCTAAAATAGACAAACGCTGAATAATGGCTTCAACCTTAGCCTTGGCATGTTCATTTTTTTGTAACAATCTTTCTCGTTCCTGCTGCAAACCCTGAATTTCCTGTTGAGCAAGACGTTGTTCATTTTGCATTTTTTCTTTAATGACACGTAATTCATTACGTTCAGCCAGAATTTCCTGAAAACGATTTTTAAGATCGGTACAACTTTTTTCCAAACGGCTATAACGGTCTGCTAAAGAGCTCGCATCTGTATTCAATTGTTTGAATTGAGACCGTGCATCACTTAATTGTTCACTCAGATCGTCTATTTCTTCTTGTTTCTTGGTGATAATGCCGTTCTTTTGCACAATTTGAGCGTGGTGATGCTCGGCAGAATTTTCTTTTGCCGCGGTGAGTGCACTATTTTCACTTTCATAATGCGTAAGTCGCGTTTTTAAAACGCCAAGATGCGCCTGTAGACGCTGTAATTCTTCTAACATATCGTAGTCGCACAGTATTGCAAACAAAGGTAATATATACGAAGTATAGAGATTGGATAAGCGAATGCAAGACGATATTTCAGGTTGGTCGGAATGGCACCACAATTTTTCAAAAATTGAAGAGATTTCAAGCCCAAGTGAGTTACATGGGTTACTTACAGGTATTGTTTGTGTTACTCAAGCACCTAGCAGTGATGAATGGCAACAAATTTTAGCAAGTCTTGAAATTCCAGCATTGGATGAACATGTTCTGAATCTGCTCGCAGATGAAGCGGAAGATATTGCCCATGCTTTATCAGATGATGAACTCGACTATTTACCTCTTCTTCCTGATGACGAGCACGTTCTTGCGGATCGTGTACAAGCGTTGGCAGACTGGTGTGCAGGGGTTGTACTTGGTTTTGGTTTGGCTTCAGGTCACATCCGTCAAGATGAAGTCGAATGGGTTGAACATCTTCAAGATGTTGCAGCAGTTGAGTTTGAAGAATCTGATGATGACGAAGAAGGTGAAGAAAGCTATCAGGAGTTATATGAATTTGTACGCTTAATTCCTGTCAGCTTATCATTGGGACGCAAGAAAGTAGAAATTGCAGAAACGCCTTTGCTGAAAAAGATTCAGCCTCAATTGAAAAGCACAGCGCCTACAGAGCCAAACAGTGTTGTAGAAATGTTTACTCCACATCGTCCGAGCTAATTCGGACGATTCTGGTTCAACAATAGACCATTTAAGAAGTTATAAATTCCACTCATAAAAGACAAAAGTAAACTTAATGATGAAATTGACTCAAGCAAATTTTCAGGAACGTCGCGACCGCCTGGCAGAAGAAATGGGTCCGCACAGTATTGCGATTATTGCCACCAGTCCGGTTGCCATGCGTAACCGTGATGCAGATTATAAATTTCGTGCGGACAGTAGCTTTTTTTACCTGACAGGATTTGCAGAACCTGAAGCAGTGGCTGTCATTGAGACTTTTGAGTCTATTGATGAAGGTTATACTTATAGCTTGTTCTGCCGTGAACGTAACCGGGAAATGGAAATATGGAACGGTTACCGTGCCGGTGTAGATGGTGCAGTAGATGATTATGAGGCTGATGAAGCGTATGCCATCGATCTGTTAGATGAAGAGATTATCGAGAAATTGCTCGATAAACAAAAACTGTTCTATCGGATTGGCCAGCAAGCTGATTTTGATGCACGTGTAGCAAAGTGGGTTGCTGAGGCAAATGGTGAATCACGTCGAGGTACGTCAGCGCCTGCACATATGATTCAGCTGGATCGTATTTTAGATGAAATGCGTTTGCACAAATCTACAAAAGAAATTGCCTTGATGCAAATTGCATCGAATATCAGTAGTGAAGCACATACGCGTGCCATGCAAACGGTTAAACCGGGCATGATGGAATATGCACTGGAAGCAGAGCTAAATTACATTTTTGGCAAAAATGGCTGCGTTCCTGCCTATAACAGTATTGTTGGTGGCGGTGCCAATGGCTGTATTCTGCATTATGTGGAAAATGACAAAGAACTAAAAGATGGTGATCTGGTTCTAATTGATGCAGCAGCTGAATATCAACTGTATGCATCGGATATTACCCGTACTTTTCCGATTAATGGCAAGTTCAGTCCTGAACAGAAAGCTTTATACCAAGTTGTACTAAAAGCACAACTAGCTGCGATTGATGCGGTACGTGTCGGCAATTCCTATAAACAACCGCATCATATTGCTGTTCGCATTATGGTTGAAGGTTTGGTGGAGCTTGGCTTAATGAAGGGCGACATTGAAGAAATTATCCGTACTGAATCTTTTCGTCAGTTCTATATGCATGGTACGGGACACTGGTTGGGTATGGATGTGCATGATGTAGGTTCATATAAAATTGACGGTGAATGGCGTACCTATGAAGAGGGTATGGTCGTTACCGTTGAGCCGGGCTTATATATTGCACCAGATGATGAAACGGTTGAGACGAAATGGCGTGGTATTGGCATTCGTATCGAAGATGATGTGGTCGCTACTGAAAATGGGCCACTCGTACTCACCAAGGATGTGGTGAAAACAGTAGAAGATATTGAAGCATTGATGGCTAAAGCGAAAGTAACCTAAGCGAGTTTCATAGTGAGTTAAAAGCCGGTCAGATGATCGGCTTTTTTATTAAAGATGCATTATCTTTGAGTGAAACATTTATATATTTTAAGGAGAATTAACTTGATTTAGGAAGAAAATGTGAACGCAGGATAAGCATTCAATCAAAAGGCAATTTAATTTACGTTTATCACGCATAACTCGAATAAAACCAACCCAGTTAAAATTTAAGTTCTAAAAACTGACACGAATTCAACATAGGAAATCGGTTTTTAGCATCAAAGCAACATATTAAAGCTGATTTTTTTCTCATACTTTCTTTGATCCTCAAATAAACTTAAAGAAGAGCAGGAGAAAAATTATGAGATTAAACACTATAGACTGGATTGCTTATGCTTTAACCATTATTGGTGGCATCAACTGGGGATTAATTGGTGCATTTGATTTCAATTTGGTCGCTGCAATCTTTGGTGAAATGAGCCCTCTATCTCGAATTGTTTATGTCTTGGTTGGTTTATCTGCACTTTATTTGATTTATACAGCTACTAAATTAGGTAAATCAGTACATCATGAGCCTCAGACAAGAGTAATGCGTTAGCAGAGAGTAGGATCGAATACAAAGACTAACTTGGATCCTAATTAAGTCAATTCTTCCGTAATTTATATTATTGGCTTATTTTAATAACTGAGTTGATCTGGAAAAAACGGAGCTTAAGCTCCGTTTTTTTATGAGAAGAGCTAAAACTTATATATTTCTGTTTACATTTTATCTCAAAAGGCAAGTTAGATAGCCGAAATTTACCGACAATCGAATATCACTTACAAGCGAAGCGCTAATTCATTATAAAAATGAAAATCTTTGAGGTAATATAAAATCAATCAAGATTATAAGTATCTAAAACTTACTAGATACGACATAAAAGGATCAAGGCATGCAGCAAGAAGTGATCATCGTAGGCGGTGGTATGGTGGGGCTAAGTTTGGCCTTAATGTTAGCTAAAGCAAACATTGGGGTAAAGCTGTTAGAAGCCATCAAATATCCAAATTATGATGATGCCAATCTTGCGCCGTATCACTCCAGTTTTGATGCGCGAAATAGCGCATTATCCCGTCGTAGTGTACAAATTTATCAAGAACTGGGTTTATGGAATGCCTTACAAGAACATGCTACGCCTATTCTGGAAGTCAATATTACTGAACAGGGCAGTTTTGGTAAGGCACGTTTAAAAGCAGATCAAGAAAAAGTCGAAAGCTTTGGCCAGGTAATTGAGAATGCCTGGTTGGGCCGTGTGCTGCTCACTGAAGTGCAAAAACAGCCCCTGATTGAATTAATTGATGGTGTACAAGTCATTTCACTCACACAAGATACTGATCAAGCTCATATCGAAGCTGTACGTGGTGAAGAAAGCTTCTCTCTGCAAGCTAAACTGGTCATTGCTGCTGACGGTCGGGACTCTTTTTGCCGTCAAGCTCTTGGCATTGGTGCAGATGAGTATGATTATGATCAGGTCGCTATTGTTACGACGGTACAAACCTCGAAACCCCATCACCATGTTGGTTTCGAGCGTTTTAGCCAGTTAGGGCCTCTGGCACTTCTACCTTTACCGGGTGAATATCGTCGTTCAGTGGTGTGGCCAGTGAAAAAAGGTACAGAAGGTGAATGGCTCGGTGAAGAAAACGATCAGCACTTCCTAGATGCTTTACAAGAAACCTATGGCGACCGGGCAGGCAAGTTTCAAAAAACTGGTCGTCGTTTCAGTTTCCCATTGTCACAAGTACTTGCTGAAAAACAGGCAGTCGGTCGTGTGGTATTAATGGGCAATGCTGCACATACGATTCACCCAGTTGCAGGGCAGGGCTTTAACCTGTGTATGCGAGATGCTTATGTATTGGTACGCTCTCTGATAGAGCAATTATCCAAATCAGAAGATATTGGTGAGCCAAGCATGTTACTTGCTTACGAGCAGGCACGATTAACCGATCAACAACGTGTGATCAAGTTTTGCGACAGTGTGGTACGTGGTTTTAGTAATCAAAATCCAGTGCTCAAATTGATCCGTAATACCGGATTGCTTGCTTTTGATATGATTCCGGGCGTTAAGCCATTGGTAGCAAATTATGCAATGGGGCTAAAAGCATGAGTAACGTTCTGGATGTACTAGATGTTGTTGTGATTGGCGGTGGCCTGGTGGGTGGGTTAACCGCATTGTTGCTGGCTCAAGGTGGTGTTCAGGCGACTGTACTCGATGCCGCACCTATTTTAGATGAACAAAAAGTTTTTTCTGTTGCAAATCCGCGTGTTTTGGCCCTTAGCCAGGCCACGATTCATTTGCTCAAAACAGTGCATGTGTGGGAAAAGCTTGCACGTCAGATGCCCTATAGCGGCATGCAGGTCTGGAATAAAAATGGTTATGGTGAAATCAATTTTGGTCAAGCCAGCCAAAATACACCTGGTGCTGAACATACGTTAGGTTCGATGGTTGAGCCGAGTATTTTGAATTTAGCCATTCAGCAAAAAATGCTGCAACAGCTGCAAGATTACCGTACCCAAGTCAAAGTCATACGTGTAGAACAGGGTGTAGGGGTTTGGCATATTCACCTGGCGGATGGTACCGAGCTTAGAACCAAACTGGTGATTGGTGCAGATGGTGCAAATTCATTTGTCCGGGAACAAGCCTTTATTGATCTGGACATATTGGATTACAAGCAAGCAGGTTTAACTTGCGCAATTCGGACTGCACAGTCCCACCAACATGTGGCCCGTCAGATTTTCCTTGAAACTGGCCCCTTGGCATTTTTACCGATGGCCAGTTTAAAGCCGGAACAAAACGGCTATTGGCAATCGATTGTCTGGACATTACCTGATGATTACGCAGAAGAATATGCAGCTCTAGATGATGGCGCATTTACTGAACTTTTAACGCGCGAGAGTCATCACATGTTGGGTGAAATATTAGAAGCGACACCACGGGCACAATTCCCGCTTAAAGCACGTGCCGCGCAGCAATATGTGAAAGCTGGTTTAGCCCTGATTGGCGATGCTGCACATGTGATTCATCCTCTTGCAGGGCAAGGGGTGAATATTGGTTGTCTGGATGCAGCAATTCTATGTGATGCATTACTGCATGACAAAAAGCGTGGCGTATGGGCACATGAACAGACTTTGCAGCGTTATGAACACCGTCGTAAAGGACAAAATGATGCCATGATGCATAGCATGTCTGCGATTGGCTGGATGGAAACCGCACAACTTTTCCCAGTGGTTTGGGCGCGAAATTTTGGCTTAAAACAAGTGGAGCAACATGCTGCCTTAAAAGATGCTTTTATGTCGCAAGCGAATGGATTACAGACTCTAAAAAACACTTGTTATGCAGTTTGAGCCTGAAATGCTGCTTTTTGTACAAATATTCATATAAGTTTACTTTTTTGATTAAAAAAGATACGATTTTTTTGTATTTCACTCTATCCGAAATGATCAGAGATTGCTAAATTTCTTCCTAATTCAAAACCAATTCACATTGGAACGCTAGACATTATTTATGGGGAGAAACAGCCATGACAGATATGAATGACTACGATGAAGTAGAAGAATCTGCAGTAGATGAAGATGAAGCGAAAGCTGCTGAAAAAGGTGCATCTGTCAGTGAAGTTACGCCAACTGATGGCGATGTGGCTGAGGCAGAAACTTTAACCGTGACGGCTAAACTTAAAAAGCGCCAAGCCTTAGAAGATGAACTTGCTGCTTTTCTTGCTCAAGGTGGCCGTATTACCGAAGTTCCTGCAGATGAATCTGCTAAGGGTTAATGGTCTAATCCTTGATTTTTTCCAAGGCTATAAAAAAGCATCACACAAGTGATGCTTTTTTTGTTTTTAGTTATGCATTTTAATCATTAGCGGTGAGTTCTAAAGCACGTTGATAGGCTACTTTCTTTTTAATGCCCGTCAAATCAGCGGCCAACTGTGAAGCTGCTTTTACCGATAAATCTTGCAATAAGCGAGTCAATAACTGATCCAGTTTTTCTTGATCTAAATCCTTTTCTACCGTTGCACCCCCAATGACTAAAACAATTTCACCTTTTTGCTGGTTATGATCGGATTCAATCAGTTGAATCAAATCGGCCAAAGTCATTTTTTTGATGGTTTCAAATGTTTTGGTAATTTCACGGGCAAAGCCAACCGGGCGGTCTGCACCAAAAATATCAGCCATATCTTTAACAGAATCTAAAATGCGATGAGGCGCTTCATAAAAAATTAAAGTTTGGGTTTCATCTTTCAGTTTTTCCAACTGAATTCGGCGCTGGGATTGACGAGAAGGCAAAAAGCCTTGAAAACTGAAGCGGTCGCTCGGTAAACCGACAGAACTGAGTGCGGCAATTGCAGCACAAGCACCCGGCACAGGAACCACACGAATATTTTGCTCTTGCGCGGCACGAACCAGTTTAAAGCCCGGGTCACTAATCAGCGGTGTCCCTGCATCACTAATTAAAGCCATATTTTCGCCATTCAGCAATCTTTGAATCAATATATCTATTTTGTTGCTTTCATTATGCTCATGACACGCAGTTAGGGGAGTTGATATATTATGATGCTTTAATAATTGAGCAGAAGTACGCGTATCTTCTGCCGCGATAATACTGACTGACTTTAAAACATCAATCGCACGATAAGTAATGTCATCTAAGTGCCCAATTGGGGTCGCTACAACAAATAACTGAGCACTCATAAGGTTTCTCCAATGTTGGATAATAAAAATAATTTAATGGACTTCATGCTGTATTGCATTTTTAACCATGCACAAGCTGAAGTATGGGGCATTTTACCTGAATCGGGTCCTAGGGCGCGAGTCGGATTAAGCGTCAAACAGGATTTTATGAGTGCTTATCAAGCATCAGGCCAGAAAACTCCGATTAAATTTGTAAACTCGGATACAAAACAAATCGCCCAGCTGTTAAAAATAAATGTCAATAAAAAAACCAAATGGTGATTGGGTCTTTAGCGCGCAATGAAGTGGAAGGCTTAATCAAGAGTAAACCCAAAGTTTGTGTTTTTGCTTTAAATGAAGTGACTCACCAAGCAGATCAGGTAGGGCAGTTTAGACTGTCCAAGAAAGATGATGCTTATAGACTAAATCAAATCTTGTAGAAGGATAAAATTAAGCAAATTTATGTATTTCGCCAGCCGGGAATAGAAGCCGACAGTGAGCTTTTTGTCATGTCCTTAGTTTCAAAAATAGATTATCCCTTAACTGTGGTCGAGGAATTACTTGAAAAGTTGAATAAAAAAAGCAGTTTATTGCGAATCGGAAATAATCAGTGGAGCAATAGTCTGGCAAAGTTACCAAATAAAAATATTTATGTAGGGTGAAATGGCATTGAACAGCAACAAGCGATTCCCCAAAAAGTGAAGTTTTGTGATGTACCCGCTTTATATAATCTGGCAGGCTCAGATGTGACTGAAGCTTATTCGTGTCAACAAAATCCTGTTGCCAAGCCATATCAACGGCTACAAACCTTTGGTGTTGATGTTCGGCATATTGCTCAACAATATCTTGATGAACCAAATTTAAAAAGTATTGAATTTCAAGGGCGAACAAGGCTAATTCAAATCAGCAATCCTCATATTCAGCGGCCTCCACATTGTTTTGAAAATACTAGAAAAGGCATTAGGAGCTTGTAATGACAAAAAATATGCAACTCAATTTAAATTTAGGACAATGGGCTGAACAGCAGGCTTTGGGGTTTTTACAAGCACAAGGTTTTGTCCTGATTGCCATGAATTATCATTGTCGTTATGGGGAAATTGACCTGATTGTAGAAAAGGATCAAGAATTGATCTTTGTGGAGGTGAAAGCACGCTCTGCAACTCAATATGCACAATCATGTGAAACAATTTCACTCTCTAAACAAAAGAAGATTATGAAAGCAGCATTATACTTTTTAAATAGTCATCCAGAATTTCAACAATTTTATTGTCGGTTTGATGTGATTTGTTTTGATTTTTTTCAACAATTTGCAAAAACCATACAGCAAGATTTTTCTAAATTCACTTATGATCAACAATGGATAGAAAATGCTTTTACTTTTGATCAAGAGTTCATTAACCTTTGAACAAAATCAGAGCGTAAATGCTGAAATAAAATAGAATTGAAATTAATGATGAGGAGTCTTGCTGAGTGTTTAACCGTATTGCAATGACGTTACTGTGTGTAGCAAGTTTATCTGGTTGTGCAAGTTTCATCTCTGGTGGCACAGGACCAGCCCCGGTAGGAACAGAGAGTGGTGCCCGTTCGCTTGGACAGGTGTTTATTGATTCTTCTATAGAACGTACCGCTAAAATCAATTTATATAAATTAGATAGCCGCTTTAAACAAGCCCGAGTCAATATTGAAAGTTTTCATGGCAATGTCTTACTGACTGGCCAAGTGCCAGATGCCCATTTAAAGCAATTGGCTGAAGATAATGTGCGTGCAATGACGGATGTCAAAACTGTACATAATTATATTACTGTGGGTAACCAAATTGGTTATAGCACCATTATGCAAGATACTACGGTTACAGCCAACACACGTGGGCTGATAATGAAAGCTGCCGTAGTATCGGATAGTAAAGTCCGCATTCACACAGAAGATGGCATTCTATATGTAATGGGACGTTTAAATAGTGCTGAAATCAAGGATCTTAATCAGATACTTGAGCAAGTTGGAAATGTGACTAAAATTATTACCCTGATTGATAATGTTGAAGAGTCACGTGCAGTGACTTCAAGTTTTAGCAGTCCTGTGGTGTATGCACAACCTGTTGAACAAACCCCTGTAGCGATTGATCCTGACCAAGCTGAGCCTGCGAATGCTCAATAATGTAACTCAATTGGTCAAGAACAAACTGGAACAAAATGTCGCATTGGTGAAAATGTTTTACAAAGATTTTCGCCTTTACGATTTTGGTAGTTATGCATTGAATCGTTTAACTTCCAGAAAAGGCTATTCGGTCATTGAAAATGTTGCTTATGGCTTAAAAGCCCGGCAACGCCTCGATATTTTTACCGCTGAAACACCACGTGAACACCGTCCTTTAATTGTATTCGTACATGGCGGGGCGTGGTTACATGGAGATAAAAAAGATTATCGTTTTGTCGGTGAAGCCTTTGCGAAAGAGGGCTATGATGTTGCGGTGATCAATTATCATCTTGCACCAGAACATGTATTTCCTAGTTATATTGATGACCTGAGCCTGGCATTAAACTATCTGAACCAACATCAATCTAAACTGAATATTCGGACTGAAAAAATCGTGTTGATGGGGCATTCGGCTGGCGCATTTAATGTCATGTCGGCACTGTATCATCCAAAGCCATATACCTTGCACTGTCGTGCCCAAATTCAGGCGATTATTGGATTATCTGGGCCTTATCATTTTGATTATAAAGATGATCCATTATGTGCAGATGCGTTTGATCAGAGCGTGCCTTATCAACATGTGATGCCATATTATTTTATTGAACCGAACACAGTGAAGCATTACCTGTTTTTAGCAGCGAATGATCAAGTGGTTGGTCATAATAATTCAAAAGATTTGCATCGTATTTTGCAGGAAAAGGGCAATCATAGCCAAATGATTACCATCCCAGGTACGGGGCATATTTCCATTATGGGATCGGTTTCGAGTTTGTTTAGCCGCTTTTTTCAGACCAAGAAACAAATTTTAGCGGCTTTGGATGAAGCGCTAAATCCCTAGCTTACAACCATTCACGAGTGTCATCTGCAACAGGGTGACCTTCGGTAATGTGTTTAATCATTGCGTAAGCAATACTGCCTTTAAAAGGGATTTCCGGCAGTTGATCGAGTTTAAAAAACTGTGCATCGCTAATTTCTTCTTCTTGAAGCTTGATGTCACCAGAAGCATATTCAGCACGGAAAGCGAGCATTAAATTACTCGGAAATGGCCAGGGTTGACTGGCAAGATATTGTACATTTTTTACTTTTAATCCGACTTCCTCAAAGGTTTCACGGCGTACTGCTTCTTCTAAAGTTTCTCCAACTTCGACAAAACCGGCAATCAGACCATACATATTGGTTTTGTTTTTTGCATTTTTAGCCAGCAAGATTTCGTCATCACCGCGTGTGATTACCGTGATTACGCAAGGCTGTACCCGCGGATATTGATGGTAGCGACAAGCAGGACAAATCATGGCATATTCAGTCGGATGTGCTTCTGTCTGATGTCCGCAGTGGCTACAGAATTTATGGTTTTTACGCCATTCTAAAAGTTGAATTGCACGACTGGCATGTTCGAATTGCTTGGTATTCCAAAGTGTCAATAGCTGACGGATGGGAACCAACTGCAAGCCCTGAGGAATAGGTTCGTGTTCGAGAAGATCACGGGCAATCACTTGATCACCCGTGTTGAAGTGAAGATCACTTGCTAAACGTTCTACTCGAGGAAGTTGAAAGTTTTCATCCACTAACAGTTGATGTTGATGAAAAATATAAGCAAGTGATAATTCAGACATTAGGCAACAGTTTTCAGTTTTTCGCTACTTTCCAATGCTACATTAAACATTGACTGCAATACAGGTTGTTTGTATTTTAAATTGTCAATCATCATATCAGCACTGGCTAAAGTGTCGAGAGTATGATTGATTTGTTCAGCATTAATCACTGTTGAACTTTCAATTTGCTGCTGAATAAAGTCTGCTGCAGTTTTTAATGCAGTTTGACCTGCCTCAGCATTTAGGAACAAGAGTGCGCCACCAATTTCACGCAATTGCGTCGGCGTATTTTCTACAGTTGCCAAATTGTTGTCTTGTAAGTATTGCATCAGGGTTTGGCTGGAAAGGTCAATCACAGCTTTAGTTTCATTCAGCAAAGCAGCATGTGCTTCATCTAAACGGTCTAAAGAGATATTCATGTTATGCACACGAAGCTGTAAACGGCTTGAGGTGTGATGACGTTCCAATACGCCAATTGAATTCATCGCAGATAGAATGCAATTCATCAATTGTTGTGCAAAACCTTCATCTTTTAGCACTTCAGCACTGCTAAGCAAACTGGCTTGACGCGACAAGTCATTAAAGGCTTCATTCAGATTTAACACTTTGAAAATATTAGCAAGACTGGTTAATTTGTCTTGTAACTCTCGCGTTTTTTCTGGGGTCATATTCTGATAGTTATATTCAATGTCGTTACGAATTTGTGCCATTTCTGTGGTCACAAGTTCACTAATCGTATGCATGGTATCAAAATCGGGACCATAAAGATGACGGCTGAACACTTGTAATTGCGTATCGGTCAGGTGGTCTTCACCCAAATTAAGCTGGCTGCGGATATGCTGCGCAGTCTCATCTTCTTGGCTAATGCACAAACTTAAAATATTGGCTAAATCCGGCAAGCTTGGTTTGAAACGGTCAGGAGTAATGAAATATTGCGCAATGTTACGTTCAATGCTAATCAAGGTGCGTAAACGTGGATCATTCAGAAGCAAGTGATCAATCTGGTCAAATGCAACATGCACCAGATTCCAGTATTGCTTGCTTGGCGTATTTTCAGCAAGACCTGCTAAATATGCACCGACCAATTTAATGGCTTGTAAATCAAATTCAGTTTCTTCCTGCTTAATAAGCTTGTTTAAAGACAGTTTATACAAGCGATGCACATATTTAGATTTTTCTAAGCTCGGTGCTTTAGGAAGCTGGAAGTCAGGGGTGAAGCTATCAATTAATGGCTCAATATGCTGACCTTCAGGGGTAATCGGCTTACCCAATACAATCTCAAGGCGATTCAGCGTATCAAGTAAAAATTGCGGAATTTTAACTTCACGCAAGCAAATAAATTCGATATAGCGTTTCATCATGGTGGTGCCTTCACTTAACGCGATCACCTCCTGCGTATTAATTTGCGCAGGGTTCCCCATGATTTTACGCATTAACTCGGCAGAATATTGAGCGATTTTAGCCAGGCTTTGCATATCAATCAGCGCAAGTACTTGGGCACATTGCTCAAATTGATTCAGTGCATCATCAATACCAAAAGGTAAAGTTTGATCCTCTGCTAAGCTGCTAACCGCTGATTCGACTAGTTTAATTGAGTTATCAACCTCATTTTTTATTATCAGCAATGCAGTTGGGTCAAAATGAATAGAGGTTTGGTAAGACATGGATCTGCACCTTTCCTAGTGTTTTATCTGTTTATGAGCAGCCGGTTAAGGGCGAAACTTCTTTACATTCAACTATAACTTAACTGTTAAACGTTTAAATACAAAAAACCACTAGAAATGTAGATTTTATTTTGCAAAAAGACAAGCTGTTCCATGTTTTTCTTCAAATTGTTTGACCCATGTCTCATGTGCTTCAAGTTCCTGTTCTGAAGGCAGAATAACAGGAAGCTCGATTTGTACACTTAGACGTGCTGTCTGTGCCTGTTGTTGCTCACTTTCGGTCAAGGTATCCATATCGAAGGAGACTTGACCACCCGTCATCGCTAAATAGACATCAGCTAAAATTTCAGCATCGAGTAAGGCACCGTGAAACGTACGGTCTCGTTGTGGAATTTCATAACGGCGAACCAACGCATCCAGGGAGTTTTTCTGCCCAGGATGTTTGCTTTTCGCCATAGCTAAGGTGTCAGTAACCTTACACACCTCTGATAAAGCCACAAAGCCCGCCCGTTTGAACTCCATGTTCAAAAAGTTCATATCGAAGTTGGCGTTATGTGCAATAATTTCTGCGCCTTTTAAATATTCAAAAAGTACATCGGCAATTTCTGCATACACAGGTTTGTCTTGCAAGAAGGCATCTGAAATACCATGAATATTCTCAGAATCACCGACTGGTTTTTTCGGATTGATATAAATATGAATGGAGCTACCGGTCAGTTTACGGTTGACCATTTCAATGGCGCCGACCTCAATAATCCGGTCAGTGTCCTGGAAGTAGAAACCGGTGGTTTCCGTATCCAGAATCAGTTGGCGCGGACCATGAACCTGTTTGGTTCGTGGCGTAATCATAATATGAGGATGCTCTACGTTTAAAAGGTCAGGCGCAACACTTTCTATAAGCTCATGTTGCACTTCAGCTTCGTCATTCATCTCTTCAGGCTGAATCATTTCTTGTTCTAAGTTTTCTAAAGCTTCAGTATCATCCTGCACATCCGATTCGATTAAATCAAAACCAAAAGGATCATCTAGGAGCCAGTCCTTTTCCACTTTTTTTTTATCTAAAACGACAGTTTGTTCTAATGGTTTTTCTGCTTTTGATGATGCATTTCTCATGGCTTCTAAGGTTTGATCTGCACCTAAGTTGGCGAGTTGATCTGCCATTTCATTGCCTGTGTGTCCAGCATGACCTTTAATCCAGTTCCATTCAATGTCGCGGCCTTGGCAGGTTGCGTCAAGCAATTTCCACAGATCAGGATTTTTAACATCTTTCCAGTTTTTCTTTTTCCAACCATGAATCCACTCGGTAATGCCTTGTTTCACATAGTTGGAATCTGTCCAGATAATCAGTTTAGCATCTGTTGGGCAGAACTTAATCCCTTCAATTGCTGCAGTCAGTTCCATGCGGTTGTTGGTGGTTTCCGGTACACCGCCATACAGTTTATGTTCTTCAGTTTCAGTAATGACATATGCACCCCAACCGCCTAAACCTGGATTGCCGCGGCAAGCGCCATCGACATAGAGTGTGATTGTTTGAGTCATATAAACCGAATCCGAACGAGTGAAAGTCAAATTGAACAGCGTCAATAGTATATTGTATAACGCAATTGCACTTTTGAACTGTATAACATGCTTATTTTTTAATTTCTTGTAACATTTATAGTGAAATCGCGCTAAATTATTGCCTTGTGTCTAAGACATGCTTCACTACAATGGCATATCTAAAAAATAAATTTTATACGAGTTGTCTGGATTTCTTTATGTATAAACCAACCGCGATTTTGTGGCAGCCTTTGTTACCCAAATTTTTTAAAATTACCGTATTGGGTTCAGCTTTAGCTGCGCTAGGTCTGACTGGCTGTTCCTCAAGCCAAAGTGCAACGCAAGGATCAAAATCGAAACTGGTGGGTTCTGGATATCTGGATGCCAATAGTTTGGACTCTTTGGAAGATTTACTTTCCGCCACAGATATGCGCGCGGTAGAAGGGGATCGTCTGCTTATTTTAAAACACGGTGACGTTTGGAAGCGTATGACCGTAGGTTTTAAAATGGATCAAACCCATTGGGACTCTCGTATTGAAGCGCAGCGCGGTTGGTTTATTTCACGTCAACCGTATTTGGATCGTTTAAGCGCACGTGCTTCACGTTATCTTTATCATACGGTGAAAGAAGCCGAGCGTCGTGGCTTGCCGACTGAACTGGCTTTATTGCCGATTATTGAAAGCTCTTATGACCCAGCTGCAACCAGTAGTGCAGCAGCAGCCGGCATGTGGCAATTCATTCCGAGTACCGGCCGTATTTATGGTTTAAAACAAACCAGTTTATATGATGGTCGCCGTGATGTGGTTGAGTCAACGCGTGCAGCGTATGAGTTCTTAGGTGGCTTGTATAACCAGTTTGGTTCATGGGAATTGGCTTTGGCGGCTTATAATGCAGGTCCGGGTCGTATCCAGCAAGCAATTAACCGTAATAAAGCCGCAGGTTTACCAACAGATTACTGGTCACTGAAATTGCCTCAGGAAACCATGAACTATGTGCCACGCTTTCTTGCAGTTGCACAAATTATTAAAAACCCGAGCGCCTATGGCGTGTCTTTGCCTCCTATTGCCAACCGTCCACACTTTAGAGAAGTGCCTGTTGGTCCGGTAAGCTTAAATGAAATTGCTTCAATTACCGGCTTGAGCCGTGCTGAGCTATATCAGTTAAATCCAGGGCATCGCGGAGATTTGATTGATAGTGAAAGCCCAATGCGGATTATTATTCCGGCAGACCTGAGTCCATCAATTGATGCGCGACTTAAAAAATTATCTTCCAGTTCTGGTGGTTTATGGGCAAGTACTGCCAAACCCTTTACGCCAGAAAAATCTAATCCGCCTGACTTAAACACTCAAGTGATTAATCCGATAAAAACAGCTCCACCCGTATTAACCACGACGACTACAAAAACATCTCAAGCTATTGCATCTGCAGCGGTTAAAGCTACGACTCCTGTGACAACAACCTCCACATCAAAGCCACCTCTTTCTACCCCTCAAGGTTCAGCCGCACTGGCATCGTTTGCATCGAATAGCGATATTCCAAGTGCGCCCCGTATTCCTGTCGCCGTGACTCAAGTAGCAAATGTTAAGCCGGTAACCGTCGAGCCGCCATTGTCTTCGGCTGAGCGTGAGCAAATTTTGGCTGCAGTAAGAGCTGAAGGTGAAAATAAAACAGTCGAGCAAGTGCTACAACCTGTAGCCAGCAAAGCTGAACAAGATAAAGTGGTTGCAGAACTTAAAGCCTTGGCACCGCAAGGTACAGAAATTATAGATCCTTTTGACGGTAAAATTAAACTTACCGCGATTCAAACCAGTCAATCTGTGGCAGAGCAACAAGGGAAAGAACTGACCAAAGCTTTTTCTTATCCTAAAGGGGTAGCGGAAAATACCAAAATTGATTCTGACGAAGCGAAACGTAACCAAGGTAAAAACTACGTTAAAACGGATTCAGAAATTGTGGTGGTCGCACCTAAAGGAAAACGCAGTACTTATACTGTACTTCCAGGAGATACCTTGGCTGTTATTGCCATGAAAAATGGCTTGAACTGGCGTGATGTGGCAAAGTGGAATCAGATTGATCCAAAATCAGCGCTTTATGTCGGAACCAGTATTTATCTATATGATGCTAAACCGAAACAGACAGAAACATCTGCCAGCAATAAGTCAAAAGCGCAGCCTGAAAGTTATGTGGTTCAAGCCAATGACAGCTTGACTGGGGTGGCTAGCCAGTTTGGCATGTCAGTTAAACAACTTGCGGATTACAATAATCTATCAGTCAGTAGTGGTTTGCGTGTTGGGCAAAAATTGTCGTTAAAGGAAACGGCGTCAAGTAATTCCGATCTGGCTGAAACTAAAATCAGTAACGCAAAATTCAATGCCAAAGTGAAAACCAAGTCTTATGTGGTCAAACGTGGTGAATATTTAAAACTGATTGCAGACCGTTATGCCTTGTCTAATCAGGAGCTGGCAGATTTAACCAAAGGTTTAACTGCGGGCAGTAGTCTCATAGTGGGGCAGAAAATTAATGTGCCATTACAAGAAGCTGAAACTAAAGTAGAAGCGAAGCAAGAAGAAAAAAATACTGCAGTTAAAGTAGAAACGGCTAGTGTAGAACCATCGTATAAAACTGAAGGCTATCGTGTGCAACGAGGTGATACTTTATCCAGTATTGCTGCACAGTCGAAAATTTCTTTAACTGAATTAGCCCAGCTCAATAAATTATCCAATAGCAGCGGCTTGCAAGTTGGTCAGACCCTTAAAATTCCTGCAGGTTCAACTGTTCCTGAAAATTACACTGTGCAATCGGGTGATAGTTTGTCGGCTATTTCAGCTAAATATAATTTAGGCATGGATTATATTGCCAATATTAATGGCATTAACCGTAATACAGGCTTGCGTGCTGGACAGCGCTTAAAACTCACGGGTGAAGAACCAGCTCCAGCCAAAGTTGAAGCAAAAATTGAAAAAGTGAGCTTCGACAAACAGCCAGATACGCATACTGTAAAATCAGGTGAGACATTAAGCAGTATTGCCAAAAAATATCATTTACAGCTGGATTATTTATCTGCACTAAACGGCTTGACCCGAACTTCAAGTGTGCGTAGTGGGCAACGTTTGAAAATTGAAGGCGATCTTCCAAAGCTAGAAGCTAAAGTGGATGAACCTGTAGCAAAAGCGATGAAATCATCAAAAAATGCTGATGCTTATACTGTGAAACCAGGCGAGTCTTTAAATGTGATTGCCAGTCGGGCCGGAATAACAGTTGCTGAATTGGCATCGTTAAATGATCTAAATGCACGGGCAGGTTTACGTGTCGGTCAGCAGATCATGGTCCCTAAAACAGTGATTGACTATAAAGTCAAACGCGGTGATACCTTGATTGGTCTAGCCAACCGTTATGGTTTGGAAAGCAGCAAACTGGCTGAAATAAACGCGATTCAACCGAATACTCAATTGCGTATCGGTGATGTCATTAAAGTGCCAAACTTATAATTATACGCAAAGACAGGGAGCCATTTCAGATGTCATTTGCTTTCGCAAAACGCTTTGGTTTTGCCTGTGGGGTGAGTCTTCTTACGCAAGGGCTGTGGGCTGCAGTACAGACCACCCCTTATATCGCAATCCATAGCCAGCCGAAATATGCAGGCTTGTCGGTCATGCCTTATGCAAATGCCTATGCTCCAAAAGGCGGTTATTTAAGTACAGCAAGTAATGGCACATTCGATAACCTGAATAGTATGAATGGCAAAGGCAGTTCAACAGAGGGCGTTGATCGTTTGTTTGACTCGCTGATGTCGGCGTCACTGGATGAGCCTGGGGTGATGTATCCACTGTTGGCGGAGAAAGTCACCTTTGATCCAGATAAAACCAAATATGTCATTTTTCATTTAAACCCCAAAGCACGTTTTAGTGATGGCAGTGCAGTGACTGCCGAAGATGTGAAATTTAGTTTCGATGCGTATCAGAACAAGTCTAATCCGGGTTTGCAAATGTATCTGGCAGATTTGGATACAACCGAAGTGTTGTCCAAGTATGCGGTAAAGATGAGTTTTAAGTCTGACAATAATTCAGAAATGCCGCTGATCTTGTCGCAACTGCCCATTTATTCTAAAAAAGATTGGCAGAACAAAGATTTTACCCGGGTCACCATGCAGCCGATTCTAGGTTCGGGACCGTATCTGATTGATCGGATTGATGCTGGTCGCAGTATTACCTACAAACGTAACCTGAATTATTGGGCTAAAGATTTACCGGTCAATAAAGGGCGTTATAACTTTGATCGGTTGAAGTATGTTTATTACCGCAGTCTCGATATTGCTTTTGAAGGTTTTAAGTCCGGTCAATATACCCTGCATGAAGAGTTTACTGCGCGTAAATGGGTTACGGAATATCATTTTCCTGCAGTAAGGACAGGGATGGTAGTAAAATACAGATTCAAGCATCAGAATCCCATTCCGACGCAAAGTTTTGTGTTTAATACTCGCCGTACACCTTTTCAAGACATCAAGTTCCGCCAAGCCATCACTTATGCATACGATTTTGAATGGCAAAATAAAGCCCTGTTTTATGGACAATATCAGCGTTTACAGAGTTACTTTGCCAATAGTGAACTTGAAGCGAAAGGTATCCCAAGTTCAGCGGAGTTTAAGGTTCTCAAACCGTATTTAGCCAAACTCAATCCGATTCAACGTCAGGGTGTCCTGAAAGTCTGGAAATATCCAGGGTCTGATGCCAGTGGTTTTAATCGCAATAATCTGCTGATTGCACGCCAACTTTTATTAAAAGCCGGTTATAGCTTTCAAAAAGGTCGATTGCTTGATTCCAAAGGCAAGCCGATTCAGATTGAGTTTTTAATTCATCAAGACGGTTTACAACGTACGCTGATGCCGTTTGTCCGCAATATGAAACGTTTGGGCGTTGATGTGGCCATTCGTCATGTCGACGTGCCACAGTACATTGAACGTATGCGCAGTAAGGACTTTGACATGACCACCAGTGTGATGCCACAGTCGCTTAATCCGGGGAATGAGCAGGCGCAGTTTTGGGGCAGTGCATCGGCAGATCAGCCCGGCAATTATAATTATGCAGGTATTAAGAATCCGGTGATTGATGCTGTGATTCAGCAGGTGATCCGTGCCCCCAATCGTGAAGAGTTGGTGGTCAGAACCAAGGTGCTGGATCGTTTATTGCGTGCCGGTTATTATCAAATTCCGACCTATGGTAAAGGTGAAAACTGGTTTGCCTACTGGAACATGTATCATCAACCCAAGGTTAAACCCAAGCTTTCAACAGGGATTGACTATTGGTGGAGTGATGCGAAACAAGCAAAAAAAGTCACACATTATTTAGGTCAACAATAAGCAAGAGCACAGGCACAAGGAACGTCGTTTCGATGGGCATATATATATTAAAAAGACTGCTGCTGATTATTCCGACACTGTTTTTCATTTTATTGATTAACTTTGTGGTGATTCAAATTGCACCAGGAGGTCCGGTTGAGCAAGCCATTCAACAAGCAGAAGCTTTTCAGGGGCTAGGTGCGACTGGTGGTGAAACCGCTGCGACCAAAAGCAATTATCAGGGTGCAAAAGGCTTGAGTGAAGAAATGGTCGGGAAGATTAAAGCGCAATATGGTTTTGATCAGCCTGCACCTGAACGCTTCTGGATGATGCTGAAAAGTTATGTCACTTTCGATTTTGGCACCAGTTTTTTTAAAGATAAGCCGGTGACCCAACTGCTCTGGGAAAAAATGCCGGTGTCCTTATCATTAGGATTATGGAGCACTTTGCTGATTTATCTGGTCTCGATTCCTTTAGGTATTAAAAAAGCCCGCCAACATGGCATGCTGTTTGATAAATCTACTTCCATGTTGTTGGCTGTTGGCTATGCGGTGCCTTCTTTTGTCTTTGCGGTTTTGCTAATCGTGTTTTTTGCGGGTGGTTCCTATTTTCAGTGGTTCCCATTACAGGGACTGGTTTCAGAAAATTTTAGTGAACTGAGCGTATTGGGAAAAATTAAAGATTATTTCTGGCATATGACTTTGCCTTTGCTGGCGATGGTGATCGGTGGTTTTGCCAGCCTCACCTATTTAACCAAATATTCGTTTATGGAAGAATTAAATAAACAATATGTCTTGGCGGCGCGCTCTAAAGGTTTAACCGAATCAAGGGTATTATACGGTCACGTATTCCGTAATGCGATGTTGATTGTAATTGCGGGCTTACCGGAAGCGCTGATTGGTATTTTCTTTGTCGGCAACTTGTTTATTGAAATCATCTTTAATTTGGATGGTTTGGGCTTGCTCGGTTTTGAAGCCATTCAACAGCGTGATTATCCAGTGATTTTTGGAACCTTGTTCCTGTTTACCTTGCTGGGTTTGATTCTGCGTTTAATTAGTGATGTGCTATATCAGGTGATTGACCCGCGTATTAATTTTGATTCGCGAGGTGCAGAATAATGTCGCCTTTAATGCATGCGCGCCTGAAACGATTTAAGGAAAATCAACTTGGTTTTGCCTGTTTAATTGTTTTCACGGTCATTTTTGTATTGTCGCTGGCTTCTGAATTAATTGCCAACGATAAACCGCTGTTAGTGAAATATGATCATTCACTTTATGTGCCGGTTTTAAAATCCTATCCGGAAACTACCTTTGGCGGTGTCTTTGAAACCGAAGCCGATTATAAAGATCCAGTGGTACAGCAACTCATTAACGAGAAAGGCTGGGCAGTCTGGCCGCTGATTAAATACTCTTACCAAACACCTAATCTGGAACTGGCGGTTCCGGTACCCTCTGCACCGACTTCCCAAAACTGGTTAGGCACGGATGACCAAGGGCGTGATGTATTGGCGCGGATACTCTATGGTTTGCGTGTGTCGCTGCTGTTTGGTTTTGCTTTGACCATTGCTTCAGCCATTCTCGGAATCGCCGTTGGCGCCATTCAGGGCTATTATGGTGGATGGATTGATCTGCTTGGTCAGCGCATTCTGGAAGTGTGGGGCGGTTTACCGATGCTATTCATGGTGATGATTCTGGTCAGCATGTTTACTCCGAATGTGTACTGGCTGTTTCTGATTATGCTGTTATTCGGCTGGACCACTTTGGTGGGACTGGTTCGTGCTGAATTTTTAAAGGCACGTAATCTGGATTATGTCCGGGCCGCACGCAGTCTGGGTGTGGAAGACCGAACCATTATGCTGCGTCATATCTTGCCGAATGCCATGAGTTCGAGTTTGTCGCAGTTACCGTTTATGTTAACGGCCAATATTACTGCTTTGACCGCCTTAGACTTTTTAGGCTACGGCTTGCCACCGGATGCGGCATCTTTAGGTGAATTATTATTACAAGGTAAATCCAATTTGAATGCACCGTGGTTGGCACTATCGGGCTTCTTTACCTTGGCAATTGTCCTATCTTTATTAATTTATATTGGGGAAGCGACACGTGATGCATTCGATCCAAGACGCCAATAATCCGCAAGCGCTCTTAACTGTAGCGCATCTTAATATTCAGCATCAACAGCAGGTTTTGGTGGATAACCTGAATTTTCAGCTGCATGCAGGTGAAACCATTGCCATTGTCGGTGAAAGTGGTTCCGGTAAGTCAATTAGTAGTATGGCTGTGTTGGGGCTTTTACCGAGCACCTTAAAAATAAAAGGTCAGGCTAGACTAGGCCAACAGGATTTGCTGACCCTTAAAACTGAACAGCTGAGACAAATTCGTGGCCATAAAATTGCCATGATTTTTCAGGAACCGATGACGGCTTTAAATCCGTTGCATCGGGTAGAAAAAATTATTGGTGAAACTTTGTTGCTGCAAGGCTGGTCAAAGCAGAAGACTCAGGCACGTATTATTGAATTGCTGAATGATGTCGGAATTAGCCAGCCTGAAGAGAAATTACGCCGTTATCCGCATGAACTTTCCGGTGGGCAGCGGCAACGGGTGATGATTGCCATGGCATTGGCCTTAGATCCGGATATTCTGATTGCTGATGAGCCCACCACCGCTTTAGATGTCACTTTACAGGCGCAAATATTACATCTGCTTAAATCATTACAGCAAAGCCGCAATATGGCGATGATCTTAATTAGCCATGACCTAAATCTGGTACGTCGCTATGCTGACCAAGTGATTGTAATGAATAAAGGCGTAGTAGAAGAACAGGGCAGCGTTGCGGAAATCTTTAAAAACCCGAAACAGGCCTATACCCGAGATTTGCTGAATCATGATTTTGGCGAAGCAATTCAAATTGCAGACAGTCCCAATATCTTGGCTTTACACAATGTCGCGGTAAAGTTTCCGATTAAGCAAGGATTGCTGAACCGGGTCAAAGAATACTTTGTTGCAGTTGAACCCCTAGATTTGCAGTTGGCACAGGGTGAGTCAATTGGCATTGTCGGCGAAAGTGGTTCGGGTAAAAGTTCGCTGGCTTTGGCGATTACGCGTTTAATTAAAAGTGATGGTGAAATCGTTCTGCTTGGCACAGATTTAAATCAGTGTAATGAAAAGCAGTTACGACCATTGCGTGCCGAGTTTCAGATTGTGTTTCAAGACCCATTTAGCAGTTTAAATCCGCGGCTGAATGTCGAGCAAACCATTGGCGAGGGGTTGGGGTTAAAAAAACTGTCAGCCACAGAAATATCGCAGCGGATTGATGAAGCTTTGGAAAAAGTGGAATTACCCATCAATTTTAGAACGCGTTATCCACATGAATTGTCAGGCGGACAGCGTCAGCGTGTAGCCTTGGCGCGTGCATTGGTATTACGACCGAAGTTACTGATACTGGATGAACCGACCTCGGCACTGGATCGCACCACTCAGCGTGCAATCGTGAAATTGCTCAGACGTTTACAGCAAGAGCACCAGATCAGTTATTTATTTATCAGCCATGATTTACAGGTGGTGAAAGCATTGTGTCAAAAAGTGTTGGTGCTGCGTCATGCCCAAGTAATGGAATTTCAAAGTACAGAACAATTATTTTTAAATCCAAAAACTGAATATACCCGTCAATTGATTGAAGCAAGCCAGTAGTTTAAAATTACTGACAAGTCATATTGTCAGAATTGCTCTTGACGGATTGCATAATCAGTTTAGAGTCTTAGCTCTATATAAATACAAATAAATCAGGATATGAATATGAGCCATCTTGCCGAAGCAATCAGTATTCGAAATACTCCCTTTAAAAATCGCATTATTAAAGGTGCGATGAGTGAAGCCTTGGCAAATGATGCAGGTCAGCCGGGTCAGTTGTATTTGGGTTTGTATGAAGCCTGGGCAAAAGGTGGTCTGGGTTGTGCAATTACCGGTAATGTGATGGTGGACTTCCGGGCCAAAAACGAACCGGGCGTGGTGGTAATTGAGTCAGATCGTGATTTGGTTCAGCTGAAGCAATGGGCAGAGATCGGTAAACAACATGGCATGGTGCAACTGATCCAGTTGTCCCATCCAGGCCGTCAGTGCCCTAAAGGTTTAAATAAAGAAACCGTGGCGCCATCGGCTGTGCCTTTTAGCCCAATGCTTGCGACCACGTTTGGTACACCGCGTGAATTACTTGAAGAGGAAATCCTCGATATTATTCAACGTTTTGCCACCTCTGCTCAAATTTGCGAGAAAGCTGGCTTTGAAGGTGTACAGTTACATGGTGCACATGGTTATCTGATCAGCCAGTTTTTATCGCCATTGACCAACAAGCGTCAGGATCAATGGGGTGGTTCGATTGAAAATCGCATGCGCTTCCTGTTGGAAATTTATAAAGCAGTACGAGCAGTCACTTCGGATCGATTTATCATTTCTGTAAAATTGAATTCAGCGGATTTCCAACGGGGTGGCATTACTGAAGATGAAGTAATTGCAGTCTTTAAAGCGATTGATACAGCGGGAATCGATCTGATCGAAATTTCTGGTGGAACTTATGAAGCACCAGCAATGGCTGGAGCTAAAGCAGATAAACGTAAAATTAGCACCATTGCTCGTGAAGCCTATTTCCTCGATTTTGCGGAGCAGATTCGTCAGCAAGTAAAATGCCATTTGATGGTGACTGGTGGCTTTCGTACGGTAGAAGGGATGAATGCTGCACTGGATAGTGGTGCATGCGATTTTATTGGAATTGCGCGTCCGTTGGCGGTCGAAACTGATTTAACCAATCGTCTGATTGCTGGAGAGGATGTTCGTTATGCGGTGGATAAAATCAAAACGGGTATTCCAATGGTCGATAAAATGGCAATCATGGAAATTATCTGGTATGCCGCACAGTTTAAAGAGATCGCACGAGGCAAACGTCCGAATCCAAAACTCTCGCCACTGAAAGTTTTCTTTAAATATGCTAAAGGTAATATTACGGCCATGATTAAAGGGCGAGTCAACTCACGTCGCAGTGCTTAAGTTTGGATTACCACGCTTTTGACCAATAAGATTTAAACTCTACAGCAGACCATTGACCTTTCTTTATCGCGCTATGAAAGGCGGGTCTGCTTTGGATTTGTTGCAGATAGCACTGAATATTTTGCAGGGATGAAAATTCTGTACTGGCTTGGGTACAAGCCAATAGTGGAAACCATAATAAAAGATCGGCAATGCTGAAATGATTACCGGCTAAATATGGGTGACTTTTTAAATGTTCATTTATCATCAACAAATGCTGCTGCAATGCGTGATTTAAATAACCTCGATCAAAGCCAAACTTTAGAAACTTACTGACCAGTCTCACGGGGAGAGGGGTTCTTGCTACAATTTGAGCAAAAATCTGTTTCAGGGCTAAATCGGGCATAAAAGTCGCTTCAGCAAAATTTTTCCAGTAAAAATATAAATGTGCTTCTTGGCCTGAGAGCAGGGATATACCTAAAGCATTCAATTGATGACTTAAGTAATCGGCAATTGCAGCTGTTTCAGACAGTGTAATGACCTCTGTCAAATCATCATGAAAAATTTGTACAGTCGGAAATTTGATGGGTGGATGATTGCTTTGGAGGGGTGCTAATTCTTGAGTCGGGATATTGGCATCACAAAAGACCACTTCATAATCAAGCTGCAATTCTTCTAATAACCAGAGGATGCGTTGAGAACGTGAATTGGTTTTGTGGAACAAACGAATATACATAAGGTTAAATTTATTATTTTACTGTCTTGAAATTATAAAGCAGAAAGCAATACTAAATTTAAGAATATTTAAAAAAAAGCCTGAGTCATTATGCTCAGGCTTTTTTTGAGATTTTTCAATCTCGAATATGGCGACCCTACGGGGATTCGAACCCCGGTTACCGCCGTGAAAGGGCGATGTCCTAGGCCTCTAGACGATAGGGTCATCTATATGAATTGGCGTCCCCACGGGGATTCGAACCCCGGTTACCGCCGTGAAAGGGCGATGTCCTAGGCCTCTAGACGATGGGGACGTTTCAGAGGTGGGCGTATAATAGGGTGGATACGATACCCTGTCAAACCTTTTTCCGGGATAATCTTTAAAAACTGAATCAAGTGAATAAAAATAAAACAAATAGGTGAAATATACGCTGAAATGCCGTGTTTTTTCAGTTTAAGGCCTCAACAATGCTTTTAATCACATCAGAATGCTGCAAGTAGCCGCTAATATTATGTGGATTATTGATCAGTGTCATAATTGCCTGATTAATAATCGGGGGGTCGAAATTAAAAGGGGCTTCAGAGAGGGGGAAGGCTGTTAAAAAGTCTTCAGGTGAATAAAAATTAAACCAGTCGCCCTGCAGTTGAGGCGGTCGGGAAATCGGTACAACCAGTTTGGCTTGAACCACTTTAAAGGCGAGCGGTGATCCCAGAGTAATAAAACGCTGTAATCTAAAGCTTTTGAATCGATGGAGGAGGTTGTAAGCAATCACAGAACCTAGTGAGTGGGCCACGATAATATGATCTTTGTTGGGAACAAGATGCGACATAATCCTGTGATGTACCTCATGCATAAAATCTGGATTAGATAAATACAGATAAGTTTCAATTAAAAATTTATGAATCAGTGTTTCATGCAGTTTGGGATAATGATTAAGAAACAAGGACAGTTCCCGGAAAGCATGGTCTTTGGTGAGCGCAGAAATGACGGATAAACGTTGGGTAAGCGTTTCAGAATGATTTGGATTAAAAGTGGGTAAAGATGTGACGCAAGGTCTATGTTCTTGATCAATACAGGTATTGTGGCCTAAGTGAAAGGGGAGATGCAGATGTGAAATTGATTTGGGTAAAAATGTGTCTAAATCCAGAGTGTTATACAAGTGATGCTTGCTGAGTAAATCACCATAAAAGGGCAGCTTGATTTCCAGTGAATTAACATCAATATCGTACCCGGAATGGTTTAAACCGATTTGAAATACATTTAACCAGTGTTTTTTTAATGACTTTTCATCATAATTTTGTTGGTTCATACCGTGAATAAAAATGATTTTCATACCGGCTCATGTTTTTTATAGAAGTTATTATCTTTATTTAGCTTAAAAAAAAGAGTGGTACTTGACCACTCTTTTTCTGTGTTAGTTTTGCTTTCGGTAGAAAACATAGTAACTGAGATAACAAGCTGCAATGAAGAGCAGGCACCCAATAAAGCCAGGCAGCATTTCAGGGTCGAATGCCATACTTATTGCCGTGATAAAACAGAACACAAAACCTAAAATGGGCACAATAGGAAACAATGGCGCAGCAAAACCTAAGTCTTTTGCGCTGTGACCCTGTTTATACCACTGACGACGGAAATTGAACTGGCTTAAACAGATACTCATCCATACAATCACCATCGTGAATGCTGCAACACCCAGTAAATTCTTAAAGATAGTCTCTGGGGCAAATTGTTCAGACAATAAACCAGGTAAGGCACCCAGCATGGTGACCACTACGGCCACAAAGGGAATACCGCGATGATTCACTTTAGAGAAAACCGCAGGTAATTGTTTTTTATCAGATAACGACCACATCATACGTGATGCAGCAAATAAACCCGAATTTGCCGCAGACAATAATGCCGTGATAATCACAAAACGAATAATGTCTTCAGCGTATGGAATACCGATATGGGTAAATACAGTAACAAAGGGACTGCTACTGACGCCTTCGGCATTTAGGCCGGCCATTTGATGCGGTAACAGCGCACTGATTACCACGATGGTACCGACAAAGAAAATCAATAAACGCCAAATAGCTGCATTGATGGCTTTAGGGACATTCTTGGCTGGATCTTTGGTTTCACCTGCAGCCACACCAATCAATTCAGTACCAGAGAAGGCAAAATTGACAATCAGCATGGTTGCAAAAATAGGGAACACGCCTTGTGGGAACCAACCTTGAGCGGTTAAGTTGCTAAACAAGGGAGCAGACTCATAACCATTAAAGTTTAAAATGCCAAAAATAGCCAATAGTCCCAGTAAAATAAAGGCAATAACAGTCAATACTTTAACTAAAGATAACCAAAATTCGGATTCGGCAAACCAGCGGGTTGAACTCATATTTAAGCCGAAAACCACCGCAGCAAAAATAATGGTCCATAACCAGACCGATACATGAGGAAACCACTCCTGCATCAGCAATGCAGCAGCAGTAAATTCTGTACCGAGCGTCGCTGCCCAAGTTAACCAGTAAAGCCAAGTTACGGTATACCCGGTACCTGGACCAATATAATTTCGTGCATATGTACCAAAAGAACCCGATTCGGGCATATGTACCGCAAGCTCGCCTAAGCAAAGCATAACAGCGTAGGCAATTAAACCGCCCAATACATAGGAGATGATTGCACCTACAGGCCCCGTTTGTGCAATGACTTCACCCGAACCTAAAAACAAACCTGTTCCGATTGCGCCACCAAGCGAAATCATGACCAGATGTCGAGTACTCATAGCGCGTTTTAAAGGCGCAGAATTGCCCTGATGCGAAGCATCATTCGGAGTATGAGATGACTGCATAAGAGAAAAACAAAAAAGACAAATGAAGCGAGCTATTGTAGTGAAAAACTACAAATCTGCAATGTAATAATGAGAAGTATTGAAGCTTGAATGATCGTATAGCACGATATATGGCGACCCTACGGGGATTCGAACCCCGGTTACCGCCGTGAAAGGGCGATGTCCTAGGCCTCTAGACGATAGGGTCGTTAGGAGGTGATGCGTATATTATGGATTTTTAATGGGGCTGTCAAACCTGGAATTGGATTATTTTTTAAATATTGAATTACTTGCATAAAAAATGACAATTTAAAAAGTAAATTGCACGATAAACAATTCAATTTGAAAATGGTCTGAATATTTTCTTGCCATTAAAATATATTTACATTTAAAAAAGGATGAAGTTAAGAGCTATAAAACCGATAAATTACCCTTTACAGTAAGGCAGGTTGTTAAAATTATGCATTAGTGGTCCGGGGTTTGATATTTTTGTGATTGTTCTTGTGCAGGTATTTGTTTAGGCGTGGCAGAGGAGGATTCACTAGCATGCTCTGCATCTTTGCTGGCGAGATATAAATATACAGCCGAAGGCAGCAAAATCATTAAAACAATAAAAACTTTTTTCAACATACTGGGCATAACCTTCATTTAGAAGCGGTAACGTTAGCATGCAAGCTGCTATAAAAAAAGAGCACCGTAGTGCTCAGGAGTTAAACTGATAAAATTAGAATTTAAAAGTAATATCGGCAATAAAACGACGACCGATTTCTGAGTAGAGTTTGCTATTGTAGACAAATTGATTGTTGCGGTTGGTCAGATTGTTGATGTTCAGGCCAAAAATCGCATCGTAATCTTTACCAATTTTCCAATCATAGGTTGTACGCATATCCCAAGAGAAACGCGGTTTAATTTTTTCCACCACATAGGTGTCCAGCTTCACACCTTCATATTCGACTTTATTGGTTGAACTAATAGCTTGATTGTATTCATTTTTGTAGCTAAAAAAGTGGTAGATTTTTAACGGTAGTGCATTAAAGCCAATATCCCAATTCAGGCGAGCAGCAAAGGGTTGATTGAAGTTAGAGGCGGGGCGGTCTGCATACTGCATGATTTTACCATCATATGACACCAGCTTAGTCATGTCTGTATCAATGGTATTCTCCGTATAGTCTGGTGTGCCACGGACACGTTTATTGTAATCTAAAGCAAGACCAAATTGATGCCAACTCCCTTTGAAATTCAGTGGGTTGACCATATTTATGCTCAGCGCATAGGTGTCTGCACTGCCATAACCATCATTGCCATATTCATATGAATATTTGTAGGTTGAATCTAAAGGGATATCGGTACGGTTACGGGTGATTTCATCTTTATATTCGCGATTTACCCATTTAAGTATCACATTGGTATTTTTAAATTGGCTGTTTAAGCCAAGGATAAATTCATCAGCATAAGGCATATCTAAATCTGTTTTGCGTGTGCTGTTATAAGTCACATTTGGTGATTTGACCCATTCTGAATTTTGATCTGCACGTTTAATGGTATAACTTAAGCCTGCGATTTCACGCTGAAGGTCGGTATTGTAGGTGGGCGCGCTATAATAGCGATTCCAGCCTGTCGTCAGCGTCAATGCATCGTTAGTAAACGGTTTGTAGCTAAAGCTGCTGCGCGGTGCAAAATTTAAGTTATTGTTGGCGCCGTCGTAATCAGCACGAACGCCAAGACGGGCTTTAAATTTATTCCAATTAATCTCATCTTCTACATATAGAAAAGACTGCTCATAGATACCATCAAAAGTGCCTGCCTCATGTAGCGTTCCACTCACATAATATTGACCATTATAAGTATATTCTTGATCTTTATAGGTGAAAGGTGCGGTCACGGCTTCATCACAAAGGCGGTCACCAGCAGCGCATTTTTCGCCATTTAAATTTTTGAGCGTTACTAGATTGGGATTGGTTGAGTGGGTAGTTGCTACATACAAAGATGCAGTATTTGGACGTGACCAAGATACGTCATCACGCTGATAGCCTGCACCGGCTGAAATTTGATGTACGCTTTGACCCCATTTAAAATGATTGAATATAGCGTCAAATTCATAATTGAAGGATTCTTGTTTTAAGCGGATATCTGTCCCTAGTGAACCTTCTTTTACCTTATCTGTATCTTGCCAGTCCTTGCTGCCTTCAGCATACAGCCAAACTTTACCTTCATCGTCTAACCAATCACGGACATTATCAATTTTTTGATAATTCAATTTGTGTTTGAGTTTAGCCCAGTCGGTTTGCTGATTGAGTTCACCGAAGATCATTAACGAATCATTGGTTACCGTATTTTTTGAATTGCGGCGCGATGCTGTATAGTTATTGTCTTCAAGGTCGCCGAGGGTAAAGCCGAATTTGCCCTTCATTTCGTCATTCGGGGTATAGAAGGCAGTCGCGCCAATATTGCTATTGTGCTTTTTTTGCTCAATGTGTGCTGGGGTATCAAAACCGCTGGCTACCGGAATGACAGAGCGGCGCTCTGAGCCGTATAAATTGATGCCCCATTGTTCAGACAATTTGCTGTACATGTTGGCACTAATACCTTGGCGGGTATATTCGTTTTGGTTGGCCTGAGTGGTTTCGTCTTCAAATAGGTCTTTATCTGCATCTGTTTTTAGGTGATAGCGGGACCAATCGCTTTCCGTATAGTCGTAGCTAATGCTGCCGTGGATTTTACCAATTTCCGTATCAGGTGCACAGGTATCAGCACTGATCACGCCGCCGGTAAAACTACCATATTTTGCGCTGACGTTACTGTCCAATACGTCTAAATTACACAATAAGTCTGTATTGATGGCAACACCTTGAGAACCCGAAGCAAGCTGTCCCGTATAGGAGTTGCCATTGCCTTGTGGATCCAAAATATTAGTATTACTTACACCATTGATGATAAATTTATTCTGAAAAGACTGTGCGCCATGAATTGAAATTTCGGCGGGTTTTAAATCCGCTTGTGTGCTGGCTGCTAAATGGTCATTTGAGAATTGTACATTCGGATTGACCTTTAAAAAATCAGTGATATTTTTTGAGCTATTCGGTGTTTTTTCTAGATCTTCTTTTGTATAGCGGATGGTTCCTAGGACAACAGTTTTTTCTGCCTGCATCACAATGGGGGTAAGAGGAATAGGTGAATCAATTGATGCAGATGTTGCAGCCTGTGAAAGATCATTAGCGTAAATAGAAGTACTCAGCGCAGTTAATATAGCAAAGCTAAGAGGGGAGTAAGCAAAACGCATATTTATTGGAAAATTATGTAAATCGTAATGCGATAGATTATCATTAACTTTAACAACTTAATCAATAGAAATGAGAATTATTTTCAATAATATATTTTAATAGAAAGTAATATAATCAAGAGGATAGAGAAATTAAGAACATGGAAAAGCTGAACAATAGAAATTTGCTTAGTGGGGATTTAAAAGGAGATATAAATAGATGGCGTCCCTACGGGGATTCGAACCCCGGTTACCGCCGTGAAAGGGCGATGTCCTAGGCCTCTAGACGATAGGGACGTATAGAAGATGGCGGTATCTTATTGATCCGCCATCAGAGTGTCAAGTAGGTGAGGTGCGAGTTTGTTCAAAATATAGCAAAACAGTTCAGCAGTCTTTTGAGTATCGTATAAAGCAGAGTGTGCTTCCTTACCATCAAACTCAATTCCAGCGTGAATACAGGATTTTGCCAGTACGGTTTGACCAAACATGACTGCACTTAAAGTCACGGTATCGAATACAGAAAAACTGTGAAATGGATTTTGATTTTTAGTTCCAGTACGCGCAATTGCTGCCTGTAAGAAACCTAGATCGAAATGCGCATTATGACCGACTAAAACCGCATGGGTACAATTCTGCTGGCGACGAACTTCATTTACAGATTTAAAAATACGTTTTAAGGCATTTTTTTCATCTTCAGCCATAGCCATGCGCATCGGGTTAAATGGATCAACCCCAATAAAATCCAGTGAACGACGGTCTAAATTAGCCCCCTCAAAAGGATTAATATGTGCGTGATGGGCTTCGCCTGGCACAAATTGACCTTCTTCGTTATAAATGATGGGAATTGCTGCAATTTCCAATAAGGCATCGGTCTGTGAGTTAAAACCTGCTGTCTCGACATCGACAACAACAGGTAAAAATCCACGGAAACGCTGACCAATTATTGGTTGGGTTTCATCTGTCACACTTTTCTCCATTGAATGGTATTACCCGCATATAGTGGGATAATTTTTTCACCATCCAAATAGTCTAAACTTGTCGGAATAACTTGCTCTTCTTTTACCAGGGTAATGGTATTGGTATTACGCGGAAGACCATAGAAGTCAGCACCAAAATGGCTGGCGAAACCTTCCAGGCGTTCAATTTTACCCACTTGGTCAAAAGCTTGAGCATATAATTCAATTGCGGTGGGTGCACTATAACAACCTGCGCAGCCACATGCATTTTCTTTGGCATTTTTTGAATGCGGCGCACTGTCTGTACCCAAGAAAAATTTAGGATTCGAGCTGGTCGCCACTTCAAGTAAAGTTTGCTGATGGGTTTGACGTTTTAAAATTGGCAAACAATAAAAATGCGGTTTTATACCACCTACCAGCATATCATTACGGTTAAACAATAAATGCTGAGGGGTAATTGTGGCTGCGACATTGCGGTCTTGTTCAAGTACAAAATGTGCAGCTTCACTTGTAGTAATGTGTTCAAGTACAAGTTTAAGCTTAGGGAACTGTTTTAATAGCGGAGAAAGAACTTCATCCAGAAAGCGTTTTTCACGATCAAAAATATCGACATGATGATGAGTGACTTCACCATGTAGCAGTAAAGGAACTTGATGTTCTTCAAGTTGTTCAATTACAGCATAGACTTTACGAATATCGCTTACGCCATTGTCTGAATTTGTGGTTGCACCAGCAGGGTATAGCTTAATGGCATTTACATGTTCAGATTCTTTAATCTTTTTAACTTCGCTAGGTTGAGTGAAGTCCGTAAAGTAAAGCACCATACGTGGATCAAATGAGATGCCTTCAGGGACATGGGCCAAAATTCGTTCACGATAAGCATTAGCTTCTTCCACTGTTTTCACAGGAGGAACAGTGTTTGGCATACAAATTGCGCGCGCAAACTGTTTGGCTAAATCTGGAACCGTACGTTTTAAAGCAAGACCATCACGAAGGTGAGCATGCCAATCATCTGGCTGGAGAAGAGTGATTGTATTCAAGGTCATCTTAATCGGACAAATAAAACAAATGATAATCCATAAAGTGTGAAAATGGTAACGACAATTAAAGACAAAAGGCGATATATATTTAAATATAAATCATAAAATTGTGTTATTTTTAAGTAACTAAAAAACAAATACATAATGCTTGCAAATGGAATACAAGTATAATCTCGCGAAATTACAGTACGATAAAGAAAAAGTAGAAGAACTGGTTACGCAGCAAAGTCGCCGTGTAGGACAAGTTTTTCCAAAAAAACTGGAACAGGAATTTTGGTCTAAAAATTTAGAACGCGCGCGTAAACATGTTGAAAAATATTTCTGGGGTGGTGTTTTAATCTATTTTCTTTTCGTAGTGGTCATGATTCCAAGTGATTACTGGATTATCGACAAGCAATATTTTGTCCATGATTTTATGCACTGCCTGTTAGGACTGGTGAATGGTGGCGCATGTTTGTTGGTTCTATTTTGGTTTGCTTATTTTCCTAAAGTACGTCCATATTTTGCCCATGCTGCGATAGGAATCAAGTTTTGGGCCATTGTTTCCATGTCATGGTTGACCATAACGGTTGAAACGGTGGTGCTGCAGCATCAGGCCATGGCTATATTATGTATTATTTATATTCTTGGTTATATTCTTACTGGGGTAAAACCGTTTCATATGTTGTTGACAGGTGTGTCGGCAGCCATATTTACAATTGTTCTACTTTTAGGACTGCATATCAATTTTGATGCGATGGTATTGGGACGTATTCTCACGGGAAGCTGTGTATTGGGTTATGTCATTAGTCATATGATCTTTGCACGTGAACGTATGATTTATTTATATTCAATGCGGGCTAAAATTAGTGAAAAAATTCACCGTATTCATAATTCAGAATTACTGCATCTTAGTCAGCATGATGAACTGACCAAAATTTCGAATCGCCGTACTTTTGATGAAATGATGGAAGTTTTTTATCAGCAAACTCGTCTTGATCACACTTCTTTATCTATTTTGTTTATTGATGTCGATTTCTTTAAAAACTATAACGATTTTTATGGGCACCAAAAAGGCGATGACGTGATCTCTTCAATTGCCAAATCGATTAAAAATGCCATTCGGCATATGGATTTCGTTGCACGTTATGGTGGTGAAGAGTTTGTGGTTTTATTACCTGAAACAGATGCGCATGGTGCCTATGCGGTTGCATCGAATATTTTTAAAGCAATAGAGCGTTTAGAAATTCCACATGCTAAATCATTGGTGTCGAGCTACATTACAATTAGTTTGGGGGTTACGGTTTATCGTGGAGAAAATGAGATTAGTAAAGAAGAATTACTCAAGATTGCCGATCAAGCTTTATATCGGGCTAAACAACTGGGAAGAAACCAAATTTATTATCAATCTATTCGTACGACAAATATCGCCTAAAGACTCCAACTTCAAGCATAAAAAAACCGCCTACGTAGGCGGTTTTTTTAACATCAAACAAACTTATTTGTTTTTGTCTTTTAATTGAGGTACTGCAGAACCTGTCCCCACAGCAAGAAGACCTGCGTTGGTATAGATGCCGAGTTTCGCACGCGTGTCTGTAATGTCCAGATTACGCATAGTTAACTGACCAATACGGTCCATAGGCGTAAACATAGAATCACCTTTCTCCATAGTCAAACGCTCAGCTTCATAAGTGAGGTTAGGAGATTCCGTGTTCATGATGGTGAAGTCATTACCACGACGAAGTTCTAAAGTTACTGTACCGGTTACTGCTTTCGCGACCCAACGTTGAGAAGTCTCACGAAGCATTAATGCTTGTGAATCGAACCAGCGACCTTGGTAAAGCAGGCGACCTAAACGTAAACCGTTAATACGATACTGTTCAATGGTATCTTCGTTATGAATACCCGTTACCAGACGTTCATAAGTGATATGAAGAAGAGCCATACCCGGTGCTTCATAGATACCGCGAGACTTTGCTTCAATAATACGGTTTTCGATCTGATCCGACATACCTAGACCATGACGACCACCGATACGGTTGGCTTCAAGAATCAAGTCAACTGGATTGTCAAAACGTTGGCCGTTCAATGCAACTGGCGTACCTTCTTCGAAAGTCACAGATACAAGTTCAGGTTTAACCTCAACATCATCTTTCCAGAACGCAACACCCATAATTGGATCTACGATTTTGATACCGGCATTCAGGTATTCGAGGTCCTTGGCTTCGTGAGTTGCACCCAACATGTTTGAATCAGTTGAGTAGGCTTTCTCTTTTGACATTTTATAGTCAAAACCGTTATCGATTAAGAATTGCGACATTTCGGCACGACCACCTAATTCGTCAATAAACGTTTGGTCTAACCAAGGCTTATAGATTTTAAGGTTCGGGTTAGTCAGCAAACCATAACGGTAAAAACGTTCAATGTCGTTACCTTTATAAGTTGAACCGTCACCCCAGATGTTTACGTCGTCTTCTTTCATTGCGGTAACAAGCATGGTACCTGTTACTGCACGACCCAATGGAGTTGTGTTGAAATAAGGAACACCACCCGTACTAATGTGGAATGCGCCACACTGAATTGCAGCAATACCTTCAAGTGCAAGCTGTAAACGGCAGTCAACCAAACGAGCTTTTACTGCGCCATAAGCTTCAGCTTTCTTAGGAATCGCATCGTAGTCTTCTTCATCTGGCTGACCCAAATTTGCTGTATAAGCATAAGGTTCAGCACCTTTTTGTTTCATCCACAATAAAGCAGCTGAGGTATCAAGGCCACCAGAGAAGGCAATCCCGACTTTTTTGCCTACTGGTACATTCTGCAAGATAGTTGCATTGTCAGTCATTGTAAGTCCTAACGATATGAAATAGGCACCACGATAATTGGTAGCCGAGGAGAATCTATAGTTCCCTCAATTGTAGCACTTTTAGGTGAAATTTTTTTCGTAAAAATAAGCAATCAAAAAAAATATCTGTACTTTTTAAGCGGATAGTATAGTGAAAAATCATCAACAGGTGATTTAAGGACATAGAAAGTAAGTTAACTTAAATAAATTAAACCATAAATTAATGAAGTAAATCGTTTGAGCTTAGCAACCCACTCTGGGGGGACAGAACAGAAAGATAAAAAAAATTGATTAAGCCAGACTTTACTCAATTGCAACTCCTTTCAAACCGTTAAAATAAATGACCGGCCGATTTAATCTATATCGAGATTGAGAATCTTAGTGAAGAGGTAAGCAAGAAATCTTGAGTATTAAAAATATACAGTAAGAAGTGAAAAATTAGAGGATTAGACTAAAGTTGCATAAATATAAAAAGATTAAAACTTTATTCAAAAAACTTAAGTAAAAACAAAGGTAATAATTCTTTTAAGTAATTTTAGGAGCGTTTTGAAAAATTAATTTATTATTTAAATTTAGATAATATTGGTAGGACCAATATTATTTTAATCAGACCGCTATTGATCTTTAATTAAACAAAAACTAGTATATTTGCTGAAATATGAATTATTTTTTTATTTAACTCAATATTGGTCGTACCAATTATGAGTTAATCTTTTAAATAATCAGACCAATTCTAATAGAGCCGTGAGCATTTCAAGGAGAAGACAATGCTTCAATCTTGGCAACAGATTTATGATCCTATGGGCAATATCTGGATTTCCAGCGCGATTGCCCTTATTCCAATTATCTTTTTCTTTCTCGCATTGGCGATTTTCCGGTTAAAAGGTAGTGTGGCGGGAACAATTACGGTTGTTCTAGCACTGTTGGTTTCTCTTTTTGCTTATCAGATGCCTGTTGCAATGGCTTTTGCCTCCATGATTTATGGCTTTTTCTACGGCTTGTGGCCGATTGCCTGGATCATTATTGGAGCAGTGTTCTTATATAAAATTTCAGTAAAAACCGGCCAATTTAATATTATCCGTTCTTCCATTTTATCCATTACCGAAGATCAACGTTTACAAATGCTGTTGGTAGGTTTTGCTTTTGGTACCTTCCTGGAAGGTGCTGCAGGATTTGGTGCACCGGTCGCCATTACTGCGGCCTTGCTGGTCGGCTTGGGCTTTAAACCGTTATATGCAGCGGGTCTATGTTTAATTGTAAATACCGCACCTGTTGCCTTTGGCGCAATGGGGATTCCGATTATTGTCGCAGGGCAGGTGTCTGGCGTGGATACCATGGAAATCAGCCAGATGGTGGGCCGTCAGTTACCGTTCATGGTGCCAATCGTGTTGTTCTGGATTATGGGAATTATGGACGGCTGGCGCGGTATTAAAGAAACCTGGCCTGCTGTGATTGTGGGAGGGGGGTCTTTTGCGATTGCACAATATTTAACGTCTAACTTTGTTGGTCCAGAACTGCCGGATATTACTGCAGCGATTGCATCTTTAGTGACCTTGACGATTTTACTTAAATTCTGGAAACCGAAACATATCTTCCGTTTTAGCAATGAAGATGCCAATCTGGATGTGAGTTTACAAGCCGATCAGCAAAAACAATACAGTCTTGCACAGATTGCCAAAGCCTGGTCTCCATTCATGATTTTAACCGCGATGGTGACCATTTGGAGCATCAAACCTTTTAAAGACTTGTTCACCAAAGACGGTGCTTTACACGATTTGGTCTTTTCAATCAAAGTGCCTTATTTGCATCAACTGGTGCAAAAAATGCCTCCTGTGGTACCCGAAGTAAAAGATTATGATGCCATCTATAAATTTGACTGGCTTTCTGCCACAGGTACAGCCATTTTTATTGCCGCACTTATTACCATTATTTTCCTGAAAATGAAGCCAAAAGAAGCTGTAGTGACTTTTGGTGAAACCATCAATGAATTAAAAACACCGATTTATTCGATTGGCATGGTGCTGGCCTTTGCTTTTATTGCCAATTATTCGGGCATGTCGGCAACTTTGGCATTGGCACTTGCGCATACCGGACAAGCCTTTACCTTCTTCTCGCCATTTCTAGGGTGGATCGGGGTGTTCTTAACCGGTTCCGATACTTCAGCAAATGCGTTGTTTGCAGCGCTGCAAGCCACTACAGCTCAACAGATTGGTGTTCCTGAAGTTTTATTGGTTGCAGCAAATACCAGTGGTGGAGTCACCGGAAAAATGATTTCACCGCAATCCATTGCAATTGCCTGTGCCGCGGTAGGGCTTGTGGGTAAAGAATCTGATCTGTTCCGTTTTACGGTTAAACACAGTATCGTCTTTACCATCATGATGGGTATTATTATTACCTTACAAGCTTATGTGTTCCCGTGGATGATTCCATAACACGCAATTGAGGACAGCAAATGAAAGTTTCCGACAAAGTCGTACAAAGTCTGCGCATATTGATTGAACAAAATAATATGCAAGTTGGAGACCGTTTGCCTGCCGAACGAAAATTATGTGAACAACTGGGAGTGTCTCGTTCCTCTTTACGCGAAGCCATTCAGCAACTGACCAGTCGAGGAATGTTGCTGAGTAAAGTGGGAGCAGGTACTTTTTTGCAGCAATTGCCGACCAATTGGTCACAACATCAAATCGTGCAGCCTTTAAGTGATTTAATTGATCAAGATCCTGCTTACCGTTTTGATGTGCAAGAAGCACGAACTATTTTGGAAGGGGGAACAGCGTGGTATGCCGCAGAGCGTGCCACGCCCGAAGACTTGCAAAACATTCGTGATTGCTATGCACAGATTAGCCATTTTCAAGCCATCGGTGATGATGATCAGGCAGCACAGGCCGATGCCAGATTTCATCTTGCTATTGCCGAAGCTTCACATAATTTGGTGCTGATCCAGATGATGCGCGGCTTATTTGATTTGTTGCAATTCAACGTGGTGCTGGGACGCCGGAAAGTGTATTCCGAACCCCATCGTTTTGATCAGTTGCATTTACAGCATCAACAAGTGATAGATGCGATTGAACGTCGAGATCCGGAAGCTGCCAGACAGGCAGTGTGTGGACATATTGAGTTTGTTATTCAACAAGTACGCTCGATTGATGAGGAAGATGCCCGTCGTCAGCGTGCGAGTCGATTAAATAGGATTTAACCATGATTATTTCTTCTGCCAATGATTACCGCGAAGCCGCTAGACGTCGCTTGCCACCCTTCTTGTTTCATTATATTGATGGGGGTGCATATGCAGAATATACACTCAAGCGTAACGTAGAAGACTTATCCAAAATTGCCTTAAGACAACGTGTTCTGAACGATATGTCGTCTTTAAGTCTGGAAACCAGATTGTTTGATGAAACCTTGTCGATGCCTGTCGCTTTATCGCCGGTCGGATTGACCGGGATGTACGCGCGTCGCGGTGAAGTGCAGGCGGCGGTCGCGGCAGATAAAAAAGGCATACCTTTTACTTTGTCGACAGTTTCAGTTTGTCCGATTGAGGAAGTGGCACCGGCCATCCAGCGCCCAATGTGGTTTCAGCTCTATGTGCTACGTGACCGCGGGTTTATGAAAAATGCCTTAGAGCGTGCCAAAGCGGCAGGTTGCTCAACTTTAATCTTCACGGTAGATATGCCCGTTCCAGGTGCGCGCTACCGCGATGCCCATTCTGGAATGAGTGGCGCCAATGCCGCCATGCGCCGTTATTTGCAATCGGTATTGCATCCACAATGGGCATGGGATGTGGGATTGCATGGCCGTCCGCATGACTTGGGCAATATTTCAAAATACTTGGGTAAACCGACTGGACTTGAAGATTATATCGGCTGGTTAGGCAATAATTTCGATCCGTCTATTTCATGGAAAGATCTGGAATGGATTCGGGAATACTGGGATGGACCCATGGTCATCAAGGGTATTTTAGATCCTGAAGATGCCAAGGATGCGGTACGTTTTGGTGCTGATGGGATTGTGGTGTCGAATCATGGGGGACGTCAGCTGGACGGCGTTTTATCCAGTGTCCGCGCTCTACCGCCGATTGCCGATGCAGTCAAAGGCGAGATTAAAATTTTGGCCGATTCCGGTATTCGTAATGGTTTAGATGTGGTGCGCATGCTGGCTTTGGGTGCAGATACTTGCATGCTCGGTCGTGCCTTTATTTATGCTTTAGGTGCAGCAGGCGGAGCCGGTGTTTCTAATCTACTGGATTTAATCGACAAAGAAATGCGTGTAGCAATGACTTTGACCGGGGCTAGAACGATTCAAGATATTACGTCAGATTGTTTGGTGAAGCTGAATAGAGAGTTGGCTGAGTGATGATCTATCCGAACTCTTTTTTAAAAAAAGAATGAGTTCCCTCTCTTTATTAAAGAGAGGCTAGGGGAGATTTTGAGAATTTATAAATTCTAAATTTCAGAAAAATGGCTCCGCTTTTTTAGTTTTTCTCCAGGTATCTGTTAATCCTATACATAAGAAATTCAAACAAGACGAGTTTAGACGGAGTCTTATCATGAAAAAGCAAATACTTGGAGCTCAGCTATTACTTTGGTTTCGCCCAAAGTAACCAAAGGCATTTGTCATCCGTTGAACTCGTCAAATAACAAAATGAATGAACCTCTCGCAGAAACATTGAAGCTCCTATTTTAGTCTGCCTCAAACAGCAACGGATGACTTTTTCGCGTATCAAATATTAGTTATGACGTTATTTTTTAAGCATATTAAAAAGAGCAGTGAGTAGCTCAAAAGGACTTTAGAAAAGGATTGGAAATATGTTCACGCAATCAGCTGCACCGCACACTATTCAAAAACTCATTAATATTGTCGGTAGGCAACATGTATTGACCGATGAAAATGACACCCGTTTATATCGTCAAGGTCGTCGTTACGGATCAGGTAAGGTTCTGGCGGTGGTGGTGCCTGGTTCTTTAGTTGAGCAATGGAAGGTATTACAAATTGCTGTTCAGGCTGACAGTATTGTGATTATGCAGGCAGCCAATACTGGACTCACTGGAGGTTCAACGCCTTTTGGTGATGATTATGATCGTCCTGTAATACTCATCAACACTCGGCGTTTAGTTGGCATTCAAGTGATTAATGATGCAAAACAAGTGGTTTGTTTGCCTGGGGCAACTTTGGATAAATTAGAAAAGCAGCTGGCACCGTTTAATCGTGAACCACATTCCGTGATTGGTTCATCCTGTATTGGTGCGTCAGTATTAGGTGGAGTCTGTAATAATTCGGGTGGAGCCTTGGTTCGCCGTGGGCCGGCTTATACTGAACTTGCGCTGTATGCACGAGTGAATGATTCAGGACAGCTTGAACTGGTCAATCATTTAGGCATGAATTTAGGAACCACCCCCGAAGAAATCTTATCAAAATTAGAGAATCAGCAATATCAGATGAATGATATTCAAGATGATGCTAATTTTTGTGCCTCAGATCAGCATTATGCACATGATGTCACTCAGGTCGATGAAAATACTCCGGCACGTTTTAATGCCGATCCATCACGCTTGTTTGAAGCATCCGGTTCGGCAGGAAAAGTTTGTGTTTTTGCGGTACGTCTGGACACTTTTGAAAAAATTCCCAGTCAGGTGTTTTATGTTGGTACCAATAACCAAGAAGATTTAACCGCAATCCGCCGTTTCCTTTTGAAAGACTTACCGCGCCTGCCGATTGCAGGAGAGTATATTCACCGTGTCGCTTATGATATTGGCGCCGAATATGGTAAAGATGCTTTCATGTTTATCGAGAAATTCGGGACTGCCAAAGTACCCGCTGCTTTCGCCATGAAAGATAAAGTCGATGGCTACTTGGAAAAAATCGGCATGAAAGGGCTGTCAGATAAAGTCTTGCAACTGGTAAGCAAATTTTTGCCATCGCATTTGCCGAAACGCATGAATGAATTTCGTGATCTGTATGAGCATCATTTGGTGTTGCGTATCGAAAATCAGGATGTGGCACAGGTTCAGCAATTTTTAAAACATTATTTTTTAACCTCTAACACGGGAGATTATTTTCTCTGTACTGAAGAAGAAGGGCGTAAAGCCTTTTTACATCGTTTTGCCGTTGCAGGCGCAGCCATTCGTTATCGCGATACCCATCGTAGTGAAGTGGAAGACATTGTCGCCTTGGATATTGCTTTACGGCGTAACGACCGTGAATGGGTCGAAACTTTGCCTAAGGAAATGGATGAGCTGATTATCCATAAACTGTATTATGGTCATTTTTTATGTCATGTGTTCCATCAAGACTATATTGTGAAAAAAGGTGTTGATCCTTTAGCGATAGAACATCAAATGTGGCATTTACTGGATCAACGTGGGGCCGAATATCCTGCCGAGCATAATGTCGGACATTTATATGTGGCCAAGCCTGCACTCAAAAATCATTATCAAAAGTTGGATCCCACCAATAGTTTTAATGTCGGGATTGGCCATACCTCCAAATTAAAAGGTTGGAGTTAAAACCTAGAATTAAAATATAAATAATCATGGTTTTTATCTGTAGTGCAGTCTAAAAACTGCACCTTTTTTATGGAAAATTGACTGTTTCGTCAGACAATGTTGCAAAGATGTCATAAACAAATAAATAAAAATAGGTAAAGTAGTATGCAACAAGTTGCAAAGCCAATAAATTAAGGATTCATCATGACAACTCGCTATGCAAATATTTTAAAACCGCTACATTTGGGCTTTACGACCATAAAAAACCGTGTCGTGATGGGTTCTATGCATACCGGTCTGGAAGACCGATTTTATAACTATCCAAAATTGGCGGCATATTTTGGGGAACGTGCAAAAGGCGGTGTGGGGCTGATTATCACTGGCGGAATTTCACCAAACCGTCAAGGCTGGTTACTGCCGGCTGGGGGAACCATGAACAATTTGGGCGATGTGGCGCCACATCGTTTAGTGACCCATGCAGTACATAAGCATGGTGCAAAAATTTTGATGCAGATTCTGCATTCTGGCCGTTATGGTTACCAGCCTTTTGTGGTTTCTGCCAGCCCAATCAAGTCACCGATTTCACCATTTAAACCGCGTCAAATGAGCGAAAAGCAGATTCTGGATACTATTGAGGATTATGCTCATACTGCCAGTATTGCTAAAAAAGCCGGCTATGACGGTGTGGAAATCATGGGTTCTGAAGGTTATTTGCTGAACCAGTTTCTAAGCCGCCATGTCAATATCCGCGATGACCGCTGGGGTGGTGACATTGAAAACCGCATGCGTTTTGCAGTAGAAATTGTACGAGCGATTCGTGGAAAAATTGGTGAAAACTTTATTATCTGTTTCCGCCTGTCGATGCTTGATCTGGTGCATGATGGCAATACCATGCAGGAAGTGATTACAGTGGCTCAAACTCTGGAAAAGGCAGGAGTCACCTTGCTGAATACCGGTATCGGCTGGCATGAGGCACGCATTCCCACCATTGTGACTTCAGTTCCGCGTGCTGCATTTGCAGACTACACCGCAGAAGTGAAAAAGCATGTCGCAATTCCAGTGATTGCATCTAACCGTATTAATATGCCTGAAACAGCCGAAGCCATTTTAGCTGCTGGAAAAGCAGATATGGTGCAGATGGCGCGCCCATTCTTGGCAGATGCTTTCTGGGTCAATAAAACAGCGACCAATCGTGTTGATGAAATTAATACCTGCATTGCCTGTAACCAGGCCTGTTTAGATCATACTTTTAAAAATAAACGGGCAACCTGTTTGGTGAATCCACGCGCTGCCTATGAAACTGAGCTGGTTTATTTAAAAACCAAAACACCTAAAAAGGTCGCTGTTATTGGTGGGGGTGTGGCAGGAATGTCTGCTGCAACGGTGGCGGCAAGTCGCGGTCATAAAGTTACCTTGTTTGAAGCTGCAACAGAGGTTGGCGGGCAATTTAACTTAGCTAAAGTGGTACCGGGTAAAGAAGAATTTCACGAAACCATTCGTTATTTTAAAGTTCAAATTGAAAAAACAGGGGTAGAGCTTCGCTTAAATACCAGAGTGAACCGTGAACAGCTTGAACGCGAAGGCTTTGATGAAGTCATTGTTGCAACAGGTGTTGTACCGCGGAGTTTAAAAATTCAAGGTAGTGAGGCACCTCAAGTCTTGTCTTATGCAGAGGTGTTGCGCGGCGCTCCAGTGGGTCATAGAGTTGCCGTAATTGGTGCCGGTGGTATTGGCTTTGATGTGTCGGAATTTTTATTAAAACCGGCACATCAGCCGCAACCCCAGCCCTTGGCAGACTGGCAACGTGAGTGGGGTATTGATCCAAATCCGAACTATATTTCTGAAGGTGGCATGCAAGCTGCTGAAGTAGATCATCCTGTTCGCGAAATTTATTTATTGCAACGTAAAACGACACCGCTGGGTATGGGTTTAGGCAAAACTTCAGGCTGGGTGCATCGTGCGCAATTGAAAAAGCATGCAGTGAAGATGCTACGTGGGGTGCAATATAAATCTATTACCAATGAGGGCTTATGGATCGAAACTAACGGCTATGATCAACTGTTACGTGTAGATACTGTTGTGGTTTGTGCCGGGCAAGATTCGGTAAAAGACATCATGCCGAATGACGATGAATTTACCTTGGCGAATTACCATATTATTGGCGGTGCCAAACTGGCTGCAGAGCTTGATGCAAAGCGTGCAATCCGCGAGGGTGCGGAATTAGCAGCCAAATTATGATTTTTTAAGTTAATTTGGCGAAACAATATTCATTTGAATGGTTTAGTTGTAATTTTTACTTGTCAGTTTTTAAAAAGATCCGTATTATGGCGCACATGGAAGCGTGGCAGAGCGGTTTAATGCACCGGTCTTGAAAACCGACGAGGGTGTGAGTCCTCCGTGAGTTCGAATCTCACCGCTTCCGCCAAATATCTAAATAAGCCCTTGTTTTTACAAGGGCTTATTTTTTTAACTATGGTTTTACCCCTCAACCTACCCCACATAACCATTTTTTGAAAAAGAAAATCAAGTTTTTAACATCATTCTAAATGACTTCGAATAATGGATGATAAATTGACTTGAAAAGGTGTTACCACACTTCATTGCCCACTGAACAAACTTTCTCTGATTAATAGCGCTGCTTTCTAACTGATGTACGGCATCATCGACACTTTGTGAATCATAACTAGACTGGGGAAATAATGGACTATTCACATACAATAAGGTGTGCGACTGAACGACGTATTCTTGCCAATTGCAGGTCGATCTGCTGCTCTTGCAAATGCTTAGCCAACGATAGCAACTCTTCAATACTGGTACTATCAAGGCTTGGACACTCTTCAAGATTCAAAATCACATGTTCATAATTTTGCTCAGAAACCTTCTTTAGAATCGTATGACAGATTTTTTCTGCATTGGCAAAAAACATGGAATGATCAGGCCGTGCAATTAAAATAGCATAAGGTGCTACAGCTTCAGGGAAACGGTTTGTGTCTACAAAATCATGCCCACCATTTAGACGTCAAAGCCACGCAATTCGAGGAACAGAGTAGCTTTTTAATAACATTAAAACACTCACAATTACCGCAATCAATAAACCATTTAGCACACCAAAAATAATCACTGCCCAAATCGCAATAATCGACAACAACCGATCTTTATGCCAAATAAAATACTGTTTAAATGGGGGGCAAAATGAAGATGCCCACTTACCGCATATATCACAATGCTCACCAAAACTGGCTCAGAAATATTGGCGATATACTAACGAAAAAACAGCAAAAAAATCACCACTGCCAGCGCTGCCACCCATGCCGATTTTTTGCTTTTTGCTCCTGCAGACTCATTGGCTGAAGTCGCTGAATAGCCTGCGCCAACCGCCATTCCCTTAAACAATCCTGAGCAAATATTACTCACCCCCCAATGCAGTCAGTTCACGGTTTGGCTCGCTTGAATTATTGTATTTTAGGGCAGAGGTACGAATTGATGTATAAGATTCGGCATAAATAATCAGTGCAACTGCCAGCGAAATTTCTACTAGTTGCAACCAATTATTCATATTCAAATGAGGTAAGTTAAAACTCGGTAGAATAAACTCAAAATGCCCAACAGAACTAATTCCCCATTCCTGGGTATACCCCATAACATTTAAACCAATACCTAAAATAATCAACAAAAAAGCTACGGGAATAGTTTTATAGCGCTAGGTAAATTGTAGAGTGAAGAAGGCACAGAGACCCATGCTTAAAGCATGCTAGTTCCAGGCCGAATAGGCTTGTAACAGTTCCCACAACTGACGAAAAAAATAACTGTGTGCAGGATGCACAGTAATACTGAAGGGAGCTGTTTAACCACAATGCTGAGTGCCTACAATGTCTGAAATAATATTTATAAGTTACCTATTAAAAATAAATCTTCGTACCCAAAGTTTCTAAGCGTCTGGCAAATTATTTTTAAGATTATAGTAGTACCATGTATAGACTAGAAATGAGGTATGTTGAAATTATAAAAGATCTTCAAGTAGGGAGATGATCTGCAGCCAACTTGGGCTAGCACTACTTTACTAGATAAATTTTATCTATTCTTCTTTCATCGGTTCCGTCTTATATAAATATTTAAAATTCAGGAAAAAATATGAATAATAATTATCCTAAACCTATGATAATAATGCACTGGATTACCTTTGTTTTAGTTGTAATTGTATATTTGACGAGTGGAGATCCAACAAGAACAGGGTTGCAGGGCCAGATTCATGTTATAGGTGGAATTTCAATATTTATTCTATTTTTCGTGCGGTTGATTTTTGTTTTTTTCTATAAAAGAAATATTCCTCAAAATGAGATCATTAATCCGTATCAAATAAAATTATTTAAAATTGTCAGATTTGCGCTTTACGTAAGTTTATGTGTCGTTCCAATAGCGGGCTGGCTTGCATTATCGAGTTTCACTGATAACTTCCAAGTATTCTCTTTAAATTTGCCACTTTTGAGCAGTGTTAGAGAGGTTAAATATATTGGTCAGATACATCAATTTTTAGGTAACTTCTTTATTACAGTCGTAGGTTTACATGCTTGTGCTGCATTAATCCACCATTTTATTTTCAAAGATAATGTATTAAAAAGTATGCTTTTTAAAAAAATGAAATGATTTAGATTTATAACGAGAAAAAAATAGGCATATTGTTCACCTAGAACAACATGCTTTATCGATATAAAGCATGTCAGACATGTAAGGTATTTCTATAGATTTATTATCTATACTCCACATGGAGTGGGAGTATTTGGATTATACAAAAAAGGGATGTTATGCCACCGCAACATTAAATAATGATCCGATCCAAGCACTGAATAACATGGCGATAATTCCCCAAATCATCACCCGAATCGAACCTCTCCAAATACTTGCACCGCCCGCATAACTGGCCAAGGCACCCATAATTCCGAGACTTAATACCCCAATCAGCATGACGCCTTTCTCTAAGTATTGCTCAGGCAGAAGCATAATTGAAATTAAAGGAAATAATGAGCCTACAGTAAATGCAATAGCTGAAGAGAATGCGGCACGAAAGGGCTGGGCAGAAGTATGATCTGAAATACCAATTTCATCACGCGCATGTGCATCTAAAGCATTGTGTGCAGTCAGTTGTTGCGCGACTTGTTGCGCTAAATCGGGATGTAATCCACGCTGTATGTAAATATTTTTTAGCTCATTTAATTCATGTTCAGGATGGCGTTGCAGTTCACGTTCTTCCATCTCTAGATCATTCTTTTCAATGTCTTGTTGCGATTTAACAGAAATATATTCACCCGCCGCCATTGATGCAGCTCCAGATATTAACCCGGCGATACAGGTCACCAATAGGGTATGTGTGGATGCTCCACTAGCTGCGATTCCCACCACGAGACTTGTGACTGAAATAATCCCGTCATTTGCCCCCAGCACAGCTGCACGCAACCATCCCGCACGTTCGATGTAATGTTTTTCAATATGGTAAGAATGGCGCACAAGGTATATCCTTTTTGTTATCAGGATGATTATAATAAATTTATTTCATCTGTAGAGATTATTATTGGCTAATTTCAAAAACCGGGAGTAAAAGGCAAAAAAAATTTAAAACGGATTTTTGCAGCCACTGGCTATTCATTTTCAGGATTTAAAAGAGCGTCTAAAAATAGGCGGCTTTTCGTCAAATGGTATTAATTAATCTTATTCTAATTCCTATGAGCTTTTTTATTGCTGTTTCTTCTATAGAACGGGCATTGATGGGGGCTGTCTGTTTACTGGCTCTAATGGTGGAATTATTCAATTCTACAATTGAAGCTGTTTTAGATCGTATTTCGATTGAAAAACCTGCATTCCAAAAATACAAAAGATATGAGAAGTGCGGCATAATTTTTAGCACTTCTCATTATTTTTATTATTTGATCAATTATTTTACTTGGCCACTAAAAGATCTTAAAAGTTGATTTTACTTAAGCTAACAATGGAAATTGATAGACTTCTGCATATATTAGCACAGCAAGCAGAACCAAAATAATGCTTAGGCCTACTGTATAAGTCTGCATAGCTGACCCAGGTATTTGCCAAATAATTTTTCCTCTGGCACTTAACCATTCTGTTAGACTAATACTGATAATTAACCATAATATTCCTACTAAAAATCCACCCAGTACATCACTTAGATAATGTTCATTTAATACCATTCTACTGAGGCCTAAAAGTACAGCAAAAAGAAACATCGTAAAAAATATACGGACTTGTCTGGTAAAATTTGCGCTAAAACGAATAGTGAGGTAAGCAAGAAATCCATATAGGGCAATGGCAATGGTGGCATGCCCACTAGGGAATGAGTATGACTGCTCAAGCAGTAAAGCATCGACTGGTCGCACGCGATGAAATAATAGTTTACTGAGGAAGGTAAATATAGAACTTCCTATGGTGGAGACCAGCAACCCTATTAATATATAGGGTTGGCGAATGATCCAGCAGATCACACAGACTAAAATCACAATCAAACAAGAAATTGCTGTAGAACCAAAACTGGTGATGAAAATAAAAAAATTCACTAAACTGGGCCGATCCAGCATATTCATCTGTTGGGAAACAAAATAATCCATTGTCACGATGGAGTCTGAAGTAACCACATCTTCAACAAGTCCGGTAAACAAAGCTAAAATATAGCCCATAGCTAAAAATAAAAGCGTCAGAGGTAAGCCATAAAAATGCTGAAGTTGGAATCTTCTCCACAAAAAACCGAAAAAACGCGGGTACTTATATTTTATTCGAATGAATAAATTGCTTTTTCCCACATGTTGTTTAAACGTTTCCCCATACTGCACAAATTGATCCAATAATTGTTTGCCATGCTGAATAATCCAGTACTGCAACCCCCACAAAAGAATAACCAGTGAAAATAGGAGTATGCCCAAGATGAACAATTGCTGATGGGTTTGAATCAATGACATCATGGCAAAAAAATTCCTTGTTGAAAGCATTTTTAGCAGGGCTTACTGGCTTATTGTGTCAGCGCACAGATCCAATCAATGTTTCAATATTAATACGACCTTATATATTTAGGCCTTTTTTACAGTCGTTTTATTGCTAAAGTAAATACACAATAGAATCGCAATCAAAATAACAGCTGAAGCAGTAAAACGACTTAAATCCAAACCACCCGAAGCGATCGGTTTATCGAGAAAATCTCCGACCACAGCGCCCAAAGGGCGAGTTAAAACAAATGCACTCCAAAACAGTAAGGTTCTTGAAACATGAGTGAATTTGTACAGGGCCAAAATCATGAGAATAAGACCGACGAAAAGAATAATTCCACCGCTATAACCCAGCCCCATGGTGTCTGCTGACCAATCTCCTAAAGCCGTCCCTAAGGTTTGGGAAAAGGTAATGGTTAACCAATAGAAAATTTCTGCCCGTGGATAATTCACCGTATGCGGTGAAATACTGCCTTCAACTTTATACCAGCTGAATAAAGACAAGCAGACCAAACCGAGCAACAGGCTACTTCCGCCGACATATCCAATCCCCAAAGATCGATCGACAAAATCAGCCAGTGTCGTACCTACGGTCGTACTGGCGATGATAGTAAACCAATACAAATAAGGACGGTAAGATTTAGAGCTGATTTGAAAGAATAGCAAAGCTATAAATATGGCTGCAAAAATAAAGGTACTGATCAAATAGCCTAAATTTAGAGACATCGATACTGCATCACCGCCAGTTTCACCAAAAGTTGTGGCAAAAATTTTAGTGATCCAGAAAAGTGCAGTGATCTGAGGAACTTTAGAAAGGTGAGTAGCGATACTTGATTCTTGTTGATTCATCAGCTGGACTCTTTGGTGATCTTTTTTAATATTTTAAATTGGATTAATTAACTTAAGCTTAAGAATAAATGATATTTTTGTTCTTATCTGTCGATAAGAAAAAGTAATAATCTGTTTAATTCTTCTATCAGATATACAATAAAATTTTAGTCACTTAAACGCATTCAGGAAAGTTAAATGCTCATTGTTTAATTGTATTAAATATTTGATCTTATTATAATTATTAAGTAATGGTCGTATTTCTTAATGCAGTTTTAAGGTTTAATTTATAAAATATCTTTTAAAAATTTATGACTGATTAAATATGCCTCACTTGTTATTAAAAATAAAAAATTTAAAAAAACCTATTACTTCAATGCAATTTAATTTGATTCTCGCAATTTGGCTGGGTTTGGTTTTAAATTATGGTTTTTTGAAAAAATTAATAAACTTTAATCCCTATTATCAAATTCTTACGTTTTCCAAACTAAGCCCTACGTAAATAAACAGCTTCAACTTCATCTGGTAATTTATGTGCAAGTACATGTTCACAAACTTAACGAGGGTAGTCTGTTTTATCGGTTGACCAGTCACGGAATGTTGATCTGAATTCATGTGTTGTAATCACTCGATTTTGTTTTGGATCAATATAGCCTAAGCCCGTATCTTTAAATTTTTGTTCATGTATGCGTTTGATCAGTGTAGTTAATGACCTATCCGAAAGCATTTGCCCATTACGTGAAGCAGGGAAGATGAAATTTTGAGGTGGAGTATATTCTTGAATTAATTTAAGCAAACTAATAGCTTCTTGAAATAACAATACACCATGTTCCTTTTGAGCTTTCACTTGTTCTTTAGGAATAATCCAGACTTTATGCTTAAAATCAATTTCCTGCCATTTAGTCCCAAAAATTTCACTAGAACGATAGATAGTCAGAATTGCAAATTCCAGAGCTTTAGGGGGAATCTCTTTTTTCTATCTTAAATGCTTGACAAAATCATAAACTTGATCATAAAAAAGATGGATGAGGGCGAGAAATCTGTTTTAAATTACCGAGGATGGGTTCTAAATTGCTTTTCCATTCAGCAGCGTTCTCCCCAACAAAATATTCCATAGCCTGAGCATAATCAAAATTGCCTAGGACATCTGTTAGGCGTACACCGCTTCCGCCAAATTCAAAAGCCCCTGTGAAAACAGGGGCTTTTTTTAATGTCTACGATTTTAGCTATATAAGAATGGATACGATAAATAAAAAACAATCCGACAAAACTAATGAAAAAAATAGATAAATCATTTATTTTTCTGGGGATACTTTTGAATTCTTAAATATTTGGGTAACACAGCTATTCTTAACGCATCAATTCCAATTTAACCAAAACCAAAGCAATTCGTTCTATATGTTGATAAGCAGGCTGCTCTAACTCTTCGCCAAAAACATCAGGATCAATTTCTTCATAACACCAGTTTATGTTCGATTTAGAGCGCATTAACTTTTCAAGCTGTTCTAAAAAAGGGTTACGGTCTGACCGGATTGCTACCCCCGTATATAAAAACAAACACCCTTGTGGATTTAGCCGCGTAATACCTTCTTGCAGTATTCTAAAGGATAATTCACTACCATCCAGTTCATTGCCACCATGACGATATTGCCGTTGATCTGCATCAATTAAATAAGGGGGATTGGCAAAAATAAGGTCAAACTGTCCTTCAAGATTCTTAAATAAATTGCTGTAGACTGGGGTGATATTATTCAAATCTGCAAAGCTTGCATTGATTTGGCTATATGACAATGCTTTCGGATTAAGATCCGCCACGGTAATTTTATCAAAATCAGAAAAATTTCTAGCCATACTAATCGCAGCAGCAGAAGTACCGCAGCACAATTCCAGCCCCTGCTTGAATGACTGAGGTTTGTGCGCCAAATATTGTTTTAAATGATAAACAAAGCGATAGGTATCAGGACCAAAAAAAACCGCGTCATGTTCAACGGTAGGAAAACCAGAATGAATAAATAATTCATCATCTAAGGAAGCTACTCGCACTTGGCTGAACCACTGACCATCATGGAAATGGATGAGCTGATTTTCTTTTAGAATTGTAAAAAGGGAGGATTCCAGAGCGGTTTCTGTGAATGCTAAATTCCAGCCAAATATATCGCGGAGAGTAATATCCTTATTTTTTGTGTTCTTATTGCGGTTCAAAATACGTTGATGGGAAAGAGGAGTAATCGTCGTAAAGTGGTAATTTTTCTGTTTTAAAAAATCTAATAAAAAAAGCAGAGCCTGTTGTTGAGTAGTTTGAACATCCAAAAGCTGATTCATGTAGATTTTCTCTTCTGATTATTAAAAATAATTTAAGGTTTATAGATTTATTTCACCATTTATAATAGATTCACCAAGATAGTTCTTACTGATGAAAGCAATGTTTTATCTCTTTATTTCAAAATAAACCGGATTTATTTTCCTCTAAAAGGTAGTTTTTTTGGGTAAAAATATGAGGGTTATTGGTTTGATTTTTATAGCTATGGATGCGACAAGATATAACGATAGTTAGATTGAATAAGCGGTTAAAGACATTTTTTAATATTCACTTTTTAAATCTAATCGAGATGACTATTGGCAATAGTCATCTCAAATAGGAAATTAGCAATATAAAGCATTAATTTTTAGCTTGTGGTAAATCGAACCAGATGAATTGACTGTCTTCTAAAGCTTTAATTTGATTATTTTCAGCAAAAAGTAGTGCATCGCCAGCTTTCACAATTTGATCTTCAATCTGGATTACCCCTGAAATCACATGCACATAATTGACTTGCTGTGTTGCTTCAACAGGCAGCAGGTGATCTTTTTTCAAGACTGCAGTTTTTACTTCAGCTTGTTGGCGAATATGCATAGGCGCATTATCACTCGGTCCAGCAATTAAATGCCACTGATTCGGTTGCTCATGCGGATTGCACTGAATTTGCTGATAATTGGGTTCAGCATTCTGAATATCTGGATGAATCCAGATTTGCAACATATGCACTGGGGTATCGCCATTGTTCATTTCACTATGTTGAACCCCGGTACCCGCGCTCATGAGTTGCCATTCACCTGCAGTAATATGACGTTCATTGCCCATGCTGTCTTTATGCGAAATTGTACCATCCAGTACACAGGTCAAAATTTCCATATTCTCATGTGGATGGGCGCCAAAACCATTATGAGCAGCAATGGTGTCATCATTAATCACGCGAAGTACACTGACGCCCATATATTTGGGGTCATACCAGCTGCCAAAAGAAAAACTATGCTTGGTATCTAACCAACCGGCTTTGACATGACCTCGATTCTCAGCATGATGCAAAAAAGTATTCATCTTTGATGCTCCTTATTATTTGAAATTAGAATGATAATACCGTGCTATAAAAGTGATAAAAATAGTATAAAAGCGACATATCATTCTATTTATGCAACGGATATTTTTTATTGTTAATATTTAGAATATGTAGAATAGATCACATTATGAGTGGTTTTAAGATAAATGGCATTTTATTTTTTGTAAAAAAAGCCCACATAAATGCAGGCTTTGGAATTATCAATATTTTGATTATTCTAGGAATTTAACAGTTACGCCAGATTTCACTTTTTTACCTAAGTCATTGGCATCCCAGTTGGTTAAACGGATACAACCATGCGATGCAGTTTTAGAAATTGCAGATGGGTTTGGTGTACCGTGAATACCAAATGATTTTTTACTTAAACCAATCCAGATATTTCCAACAGGACCATTGGGACCCGGTGGTAGTGAAAGCGGTTTAGTATTCTTACCTTGCACAAAATTGCTTGGTGAATAGCTATACCAAGGATTTGGTGCTACGCCAGTGACTTTATAAGTGCCAGTAGGAGAAGGAGTATCTGAACTACCGATGGTTGCTGGGAATGAACCAATCATTTGATTGCGGCTGTTAAACAAGTACAGTTGTTTGGCACCTTTATGCGCAACGATCAAATGAATATCTTCTGGTACTTCATTGCGGATGTTGGCGACAATGATTTTCTCACCCGCTTTCTTGAAAGTTGCTTTCGGATTTAACTTTTTCAAAAAGTCTTCATCCATATGAAACTTTTCACTCAACATTTCAGTTACACGAGTGTAATACAGACCTTTCATTTTTGCCTGTAATGCATAATCGCGAGGAATAGATGCAGCATAAGGACCTTTTAAGTCGGCATCGGTAATGGTGTATTCAATAAATGCAGGTTTAGAACCGTGTTTGGCAATTAAGGCATTCCAAGTTTCTTGAGTTAAGGTCCCAGTTGGTTTAATGCCACTTATTTGTTGGAATGACGCAATTGCTTTGAGGGTGTTTTTACCACTTGAACCATCAATCGCACCCGGGGAAGCATGCGAGTTGTTTAACATGACATGTGCACGAGCATAAACTGGGAATTGACCTTTACCAATATTTTCATACCATTCGGCATTGTTCAGGCCATCTAATGTCCATGATGCTTTGGCTGCAGCAGCACTAGAGTTGGGGGTCACACTCGATGTTTTTGTCGTAGGTGCAGTACCGATTGCAGCGGTATCATCTTCAGAATTTTTAAGATCTTCTAAGGTTTTTGAAGCCTTATTCAAGTCTTGTTGTTCTTGTTGTGTAATATGGGTTTCAGTGCTTTGAGCGCTTGAGGCTGCTTCAGTTGCAAGAGGGTCAATAGGGTCTTGAACCGCAGTATCAGCAATCTTTTTGGGAGTTAAAGGCTGTTCAGCAGTAGATGCAGCAAACGTTGTACCCGCAAAAATGCAACTTAAACTCATAGCGAGTAATGTGCGAACGAACATGGAATTCAACCTTAAAAATTATTCATTAACAATTTGATAAAACTACACAAGTATTGCAGAAAAAAAGAGGAGATGCAGTATTTGTTTTGTGTAAAAATTATTTTACATTTCCCATGATTACTTTTTAAAGGCGAGAGAAGTTACTAAATTTTCGGGCTTTTTGGTATGATGGTTCGAAGATTAAAAATGAGATGGGAAAGTAAATGACGACTCTAAAAAACGATCGTTTTCTACGTGCTTTGTTGCGTGAGCCAGTAGATAGCACACCAGTTTGGATGATGCGTCAAGCAGGGCGTTATTTGCCTGAATATCGCGAAACACGTGCCAAAGCGGGTGATTTTCTTTCCTTGTGTAAAAATAATGATTTTGCATGTGAAGTCACTTTGCAACCTTTGCGCCGTTATGACTTGGACGCAGCCATTCTATTTTCAGATATTTTAACTGTGCCGGATGCTTTAGGGTTAGGCCTGTATTTTGAAGCGGGTGAAGGTCCGAAGTTCCATAAAACCATTCGTACTGAACAGGATGTGGCAAATTTACCCAACTTTAATGCCAAATCTGATCTAGATTATGTGATGAATGCTGTAACCACCATTCGCTCTGCATTAGGCGGTCAAGTGCCATTGATTGGTTTTTCCGGCAGTCCTTGGACGCTTGCAACGTATATGATTGAAGGGGGTTCAAGTAAAGACTTCCGTTATACCAAACATATGATGTATGCCCAACCTGAAGTATTGCATGCCTTGCTGGACCGCCTGGCTATTGCTGTCATTGATTATTTAAATGCGCAAATTGATGCGGGTGCACAAGCAATACAGATTTTTGACAGTTGGGGCGGGGCATTAGCACATCGTGAATACATCGAATTTTCATTGAACTACATGCAGAAAATTGTTGCAGGTTTAAAACGTGAAAATGAAGGTCGTAAAGTACCGGTGATTTTATTTACCAAAGGTGGCGGTCAGTGGATCGAGCCTATGCTGGCCACGGGTGCAGATGCATTAGGTCTGGACTGGACTACGCCGTTGAATGTGGCACGCCAAACTGTCAATGGCCGCGCTGCTTTGCAAGGAAACCTGGATCCAGCCACTTTGTATGGTACACCGGCATCCATTGAAAAAGCCACCAAAGCCATGCTGGATGATGCGTATGCGGGTGGTGAAAAAACAGGTTACATCGCTAACTTAGGTCATGGTATTACCCAATGGGTCGATCCTGCAAATCCTAAAGTATTTATTGATACTGTGCATGAATATAGCGCCAAATATCTTTAAGCATCTGTGAGTAAAATCATTTTTTTAGGATTCAACCGTGATCAGTCTTGTTAAATCATGTTTTGAGTTCTCATTTAAGGCAGCTTCGGCTGCCTTATTTGGGATTTTACTGTTGGTTGCTTTTGTATTTACAGCCTCTATGGGAAGCCAAGAGCTTTATGGCTTTTTTCGTTATGACTATTTGTTGTTTTATGCCTTAATTATTCAAGTTTGCTTGCTGTATTTAAAGCTGGAATCATGGTCAGAAGCCAAAGTCATTGCCTTGTTTCATATTATGGCGATGGTCATGGAAATTTTCCTGACGCATCCGCAAATTGCTTCATGGCAGTATCCACAGCCTGCAATATTCAAAATTTTGACCGTACCCTTGTTTGCTGGATTTATGTATTCAGCCGTAGGCAGTTTTTTTGCCCGCTCATTAAGGCTGTATCAGGTATCGTTCGAGAAGCTTCCTAACTTTCTTAACATGATGGCGTTGGCAGTATTCTCGTATATTAATTTCATGAGCAAATTTTTTGTGCCAGATATTCGCTATTTACTATTTGCATGGAGCGTCATCATTTTCTGGAAAACAAAAATTCGCTTTCAGCTGCAGCGGCATAAAATCCAGCTTCCGATGTTACCCGTGTTAATGATTTTGGCGTTTATTATCTGGGTTGCAGAAAATATCAGTACCTTTTATAAAATCTGGCTTTATCCGAGTCAGGTCGATGCCTGGCATATGGTTGGTTGGGGCAAGTTGGGTTCCTGGTATCTACTATTAATGCTCAGTCTGGTGCTAGTGCTGAAAATTTTAGGCACGCGTCATACCGAAGGCAACTGGACACTTAAACCACATTAGAACAGTAGGTCTTTATCTTTAGCTAAAGCATACATTTTTTTCATTGCACCATACTTGACTTCCCGTTAATCTGCTAAGTATGTAATTTAAATTACATGACTAGAGTAATAACAAGATTGCATGAGAATAATTGGAGAATAAGCATGTTGAAAAAAATAATGCTGGCCGCTGTACTGGTCACAGGTTCAGGTATGGCTATGGCCGACAATGATGTCGGTTGTGGTATAGGTAGTCAGGTATGGGAAGGTCAGTCCGGCATCATTCCTAAACTTCTGGCAGGAACAACCAACGTTCTTTTCACTAACCAATGGATCGGGATTACTTTCGGTACTTTAGGATGTAGTCAAGGCGGAAGAGTTACCGCTCAGGTGGTCACTTTCACCAATGAAAATTCCGAAACTCTCGCACGTGATATGTCGGTAGGTGAGGGCGAAAGCCTGAATGTGCTGGCTGAATTGCTCAATATTAAAGCTGAAGATAAAGCCCGTTTCTTTGCGGTATCCAAGCAGAATTTTTCTGAAATTTATTCTGATAAAAATCAGGATACTCTTCAAGTATTAAGCTCTCTACAAACGGTTATGGCGAAGGATGATGTATTAAAATCCTACATCTAAGCCGCTGACTGAAAACCCTGTCACCTTGGCAGGGTTTTCTTATGAATACAAGAATTGTAGAGAATAAAATTACTCAATGAAATATGCCTTTTTACTGCTTGGTCTGACCTGTGTCCATTTAAGTCATGCAGCCGAAATAAAACCGGAAATACAAAGTTATCTCAATCTGGCCGAGACCAAACAGCTGAATCACGCCCGTACCTGGCAACGCCTCATGTATGCGAATGCACAGGGCAAAAGCGAAGTTAATTATGCAGGTTATTTTTTGGCCGAGCACGGATCAATCGACCTTAAAAAGGAAATGCAGCAGAATATACAGGCTTTATTTACGGCAGCAGAACCGAATCAATCGATACGCTGTAAATTTCCGGCACGCAGTCACTGGCTGATACAGCAGCTGAACATCTCTGAACAGCAACTACCGGCGGTAAGCTGTCCCGACTTTGAACAGTGGATTGGTCAGGTCAAACCTTATAAGGCTACTTTAATCTATGCCACAGATTTTATGGGTAATCCCAGCTCCATGTTTGGCCATACCTTATTGCGTCTAGATCCGAAAGATCAGCAACAATTAAACCTGATTTCCTATGCGGTAAACTATGCGGCCACAGTAAACAGTAATGATAACTGGTCTTTTGCCTGGAAAGGCTTGACCGGACAATACCCGGGCGAATATTCCCTAATGCCTTATTATCGTAAGGTCAAAGAATATGGTGACTTTGAAAGTCGTGATTTATGGGAATATGAGCTGAATTTAAATCCGGAAGAAACGCTGTTTCTAGTTCAACATCTGTGGGAAATGCAGAAAGTCAGTTTCCCGTATTATTTTATCAATGACAACTGTGCTTACCGCTTGCTCGGACTTTTTGACCTGGCACGTCCCGAGCTAAATCTTCAACAACAGTTCAATTCAGCTGCTATTCCTATAGAAACCCTGAAAGTTGTGGAACAGCAAGGTCTGATCAAGAAAAAAATTTATCGACCTGCTTTGGAAACACAATTATTGGCACAAGCTAGACAGCACGGTACAACTTTGGCGAAAACTGCCCATCAGGTGGCATATGCAAATACAGACACTCAGTCTTTAAAGCTACAGAAGTTTTCGGTGCAGGATCAGGCTAAAATTCTGGAGATGGCCTATGACCATCTATATCTGGATTTTCTGAGACAAAAAGTCGATAAATCTTTTTCCCAGCCTCGTTTCCGTCAGTTACTGGGTTTAAGAAGCCAGCTTGATATAGAAAAGCAGCGAAAATCGCCGATGCGTCCAAAAACGGATCCGACCCAAAGTCATAACGCTCGTCATATTTCAATTCAGGCGGGTGAAGTGCAGGGTGAAAAATTTATCGAGCTTGGACACAGGCAGGCCTATCATGACCTGATAGATCCTCAGAGCGGTTTTCGTACCGGCACACAGCTGTTATTCTTAAATACAGCAATACAGTACCGTGAAGATGAGCTGAAATTTGAACAAATGGACCTGATGACAGTCAATTCTTACAATCCTGTTTCACCCTTTAAACTGCCTTTGTCTTGGGGCTTTAATTTAGGCTGGCAGCAAGAAGCATTAGAGCAGGGTGGAAAGTTTAGTGAACAGGAACAGCATGGAGTCGCCAATTTAAAAGTGCAAATGGGCTATAGCTATTCCGATCAGGCACGTGAGCATTTATGTTATGCGCAGCTGCAAAATCATATTCAAGCCGGCAAGGCATTGGATGAAGGTTGGCGTGTCGCTATGGGACCAACCTTAGGCTGCCAGAATATTTGGTCAGATAAAATTAATTCTTTAATTCAAGTAGAATTGCCGTATTGGGAAGATTCACACCAGTGGCAATTGAAATTGAATACTCAATGGCAATATGTGTTGAATCAGCAAAATGCGATTCGAGTGGGCTGGGAATATCAACAACAGGATGGAAAAAACTGGAATAAGGCAAGCTTAGGATATATAAACTTTTTTTAAAATCAGATCATATTTTGTTAGTTATCTCATTATTTAGATAAAACTTAAAATAGATCACACAGTAATTTTTTTGAAAATTTGTTATATTTATAAACTAATTATCTCCCTTTAAATTTTAAAGCTGTTGGAATCAATTGTATGAATACAGAGAGTATTGCCATGCTGGCGGAGCAATGGAAATCGATTTGTGCTGGCTACTCTACAACTGATTTAAATGACACTTTTCAATTTATTCAAGCCCATTCACTCGTTTTAGTAGATGAATTCTATAAAAATATTATGCGAGAAAAAGAAGCATCCTACTTTCTCTCGGACAATCTTGTTCAAAACCGTTTAAAAGCGACTTTGAACCAATGGCTAGTCGATTGTTTTAATGTGCCATTTCAGCAAAACTTTGAAGAAATGTCAAAGAAACAGCTAGTGGTGGGAACAGTTCATGCGCGTATCGGGATTCCTTCCTGGTTGATCATGCGTGGTGTGCGGGAGATTGAAAATAAAGTTTTTCATCTGCAATCCTTTAAAGTACAGAAAAATAGTTTCGTTATTATCAATTATATTATTCAGGTATTGGGTTTTGCGTCTGAAATCATGTGCCGTTCTTATGAAGTGAATGTAGAAAAAAGTAATGACATCAAGCATACCTACCGTTTATTTTCAGCCATGCAAGATGTAGCCGTACAAAAAGATAAGCAGCGTGGCTCATTACTGGATTGGGAAAATGAGCTGATGTTTAAAGTTTTTTCAGACAAGGTCGATTTTAAGCATCCTTTATTATCGAAATCTGAGTTTGGTTTATGGTTTATTCATAAAGCAGCCTATGCATTTACAGGTTCAGAGCAAGTTGATGTCATCATTGAGCGAATTTATGAGATTGACCAGTTAAATGAAAATGTTTTAGCGTGTGTTGAAAAAGATAAAACCATTCAATTGATCCAACACATACGAGAGAAAAATAGAGAAATCCAGCATTTGGTCGATCAGATTTTTCAGGTGGCTGAATATATTGATTCAGGAAATGATTCTTTAACTCAGCTGCTTAATCGACGCTATTTAAATACTATTATTTCCCGAGAGATTAATTTTTCTCGAAAAAATGATGTGCCGTTGTCTTTGCTCGCAATTGATGCCGATTACTTTAAGCGAATTAATGACAAATACGGTCATGCAGGCGGTGATTTGGCGTTACAGTTTATTGGTGAAGTGTTGCTGGAGTCGGTAAGGGGAAGTGATTATGCATTCCGGGTGGGTGGGGAAGAATTTTTGTTGCTTCTGGTGGACAGGGATTTAACCCGAGCGCAGGAAATTGCAGAAAATATCCGTAAGCGTGTTCAGGAAACGTCTATTCGTACCGCTACAGGCAATAATTTTAATTTTACCGTCAGTATCGGTTGTGCACTTTATGATGGACATCCCGATTATCAACGTTTCCTGGATGCTGTGGATTCAGCGCTGTATGCTGCAAAAAATAATGGGCGCAATAATGTTTATGTGGGCAAATAAAGTTAAGCATGAAATATTATCTTGACCGTAGACAGAGCCAACAAAGTGCCCAGTATAGTCTAGGGGTATAAAACAGCTTTTAGGCTTCAACCACGACAAAATATTTTTTAACTGCTTCCATGACTTCAAATTTACCCCTAAAGCCAGGGGGGATAATGCCAGCTTTACCTGCTTTAATTTCGATAAAACTTTGTGTTTTGGCATCATGTAAGCGTATCAGACCTTCAATCACTTGGAAGAATTCTTGTTTGTTGGCAGCAAATTGAATATTCCATGCTCCCACTTCACACGTCCAGATGCCACAGTTCATATTGGGGTGCTCATATAAGCTTTGGGTTATCCGTTTAGGGTTACCTGCAACCAGACGATCAGGACGAGGATAATCAATCGTTGCCTTACTTTGAGTCAAACCGTAACCTGCTAACCAAATAGATGACATGACTTGTCCTTAAAGTTAAGAGTTGCATAAACGAAACAGATTGAAGCATCAATAAAAAAGCCCCATTTCGTCGGGGCTTTTTTGAATCTTTCAAACTTAGTAATTTTCAGGTAAAGCACTTAAAAACTCACGACGTTCTTCTTTATTGGTTTTAAAATCTCCAACGAAAGAAACCGTACGAGTGGTGGATTCCTGTTTCCCTACACCGCGCATCATCATGCACATATGTGCAGAATCAATCATCACCGCAACACCGCGTGCTTTGGTCACTTCAGCCACAGCTTCAGCAATCTGTTGAGTCAGGTTTTCCTGAATTTGCAAACGACGTGCAAACATTTCAGTAATACGGGCAAATTTGGATAAACCTAAAACATTCCCTTCAGGTAAATAAGCAATATGCACACGACCGTAAAAAGGCAATAAATGGTGTTCGCATAAAGAATAGAATTCAATATTTTTCACTAAAACCATTTCACGGTTGTCAGAAGGGAAGACCGCACTATTGGTCACTTCTTCCAAAGTTTTGCTATATCCAGACGTTAAATACGAAAAAGCTTTAGCAGCACGCATTGGCGTATCTTTAAGACCAGGACGATTAAGATCTTCACCAACGGCGGTTAAAATGTTGGCGTAGGATTGCTGCATAGACATAAGACGTGTTCACTTACACTGATATTGAACAAGGACGGCATTGTAGCAGAAAACCGCTACAATGCCGTGTTTTGGGGAAAAATTCCGATTACTGTTTAAATTTAAGGTTTTTTTCGCTTCGTTTTAGCAAGACTAAAACGGCACCCGTGCCCCCTTGCTTTTCAGGCGCACTGACAAATGCTAAAACATCACGGTGTTGACGAAGCCAGCCATTCACATAGGTTTTTAAAATGGCTTCAGGGCCTTTACCATGCACAATTTTAATGACATTTTGATTTTCATCTTTTGCCATTTGAATGATCTGTAATACCGCAGCTCGCGCATCTTCAACTGTACAACCATGTAGATCCACCGCTTCAAACCAGCGTAAATTTCCCGCTTTTAAATCTTCAAACACTTTGTGCTGTAAAGTTGCAATGCGATAGCTTAAGGTGGCTTGACTGGCAACAGGGTTTAGCATGGCTTGGGTATCAGACAGCTCAGCATTGTCTATTTGCATTGGACCAGTGGCTGAAGCACGTTTCGCTAATGTTTGGGCATCCATTTTTTTCTTTTTGTTCTTTTCAATCGGCGCAATATTACTGGTGTCCATCTTTTTGACACCTTGCATCGACTTCTGGAACAAATCGAAATCATCTTCCGGTTCTTGCTGGGTCTGAGCTTTAGGCTCAGGTTGCTTGGCAAGAGCAGTTGAATGCGGATTGGTCATTTGCTTTTTAAAAGATTTCAGCAAGTTGTACTGATCTTTCGAAAGCGAAGAATCATGTTTACTCATAATCTTAATTATTCATCAAACAGGTTCAGGCTGACCAAATAATGCGGTGAATGCATGATCTGGACGAGGCTGTTTCATAAAACTTTCACCCACAAGGAAGGCATGAATATCATGCTGTTGCATCATGTGGACATCATTTGGTGTGGCAATACCACTTTCAGTCACCAGTAAACGTGAAGGCTCAAGTAATTTCTTTAAACGCAGAGATGTATTTAAATCGACATCAAAGGTTTTTAAATTACGGTTGTTCACGCCTAGCAAGCAACGTTCTGAAAGTCTCAGTGCACGTTCAAGCTCTTGTTCATCATGCACTTCAACCAATACATCTAAATTATGTTCAAATGCGGTTTTAGACATTTCTTCCAGTTGCTGATCAGACAGACAAGCCACAATGAGAAGAATACAGTCTGCATGCAGGGCACGTGCTTCAATCACACCATAAGGGTCAATCAGGAAATCCTTGCGGAGTGCGGGAAGGGCACAATGAGAACGAGCAATCGCAATATTTTCGTCCGCACCTTGGAAAAAGTCCACATCCGTCAATACCGATAAACAGGCTGCACCCGCTTGCTCATATTGCTGGGCAATTTCAGCAGGATTAAAATTTTCACGAATCACGCCTTTAGACGGTGATGCTTTCTTAATTTCAGCAATTACACCTGGACGTTTACCAAGTAAAGATTTTGCGAAACCACGCACCGGTGTTGCTGCCTGCGCCAGTTCTTCTAAATCTTTTAAGCTATATTGCTTTAAACGTGCAGCAAATTCTATCTGCTTGCGGTCAACAATTTTACCTAAAATCGTATTTGCGATATCTAACATAACAATATTTCCTTTATAGCCTTAAGCTTCATATTCTTTGAGAGTTTTGGTGAATTCAGACAAAACGCTCATTTTTTCTAAAGCCTGTCCGCCGTAAATAATGTCATGGGCTAGTGCCACACCTTGTTTATAGCTTGTGGTTAAGCCGGACACATAGAGGCCTGCACCTGCATTGAGTGCAATCATGTTAGCCGCTTTTTCGCCTTTCGCCGATTTTTTCTTGCCTAAAGCATCTTTAATTAAAGCGAGGCTTTCGGCTGAATCTTCAACAATTAAACCGGTTAAAGTCTGTGATTCAATGTCGACATCTTCAGGGTTAATCATCCATTCCGTGATTTCACCATCTTTCAGTTCAGCGACATAAGTTGAAGATGCCAGACTGATTTCATCTAAACCGTCTTTAGAATGAACCACCATCACATGTTCAGCACCCAATTGTTTCATGACTTCGGCAATCGGGCGGCACAGTTCATTTGAGAATACACCCAGTACAAAACGTTGTACTCCAGCCGGATTGGTCAGTGGGCCAAGCAAGTTGAAAATACTGCGAATACCCAGTTCTTGACGTGGACCCACAGCATATTTCATGGCTTTGTGATGATTCGGCGCAAACAGGAAACCGACGCCCATTTCACGGATACAGCGTTCAGTTTGCTGCATATTCAGGTTCAGGTTAATACCTGCTTTTTCAAGCAGGTCGGATGAACCTGATTTAGAAGACACCCCACGGTTACCATGCTTGGCAATGGTGGCACCGGCAGCAGCAATCACAAAACTGGATGCAGTAGAGACATTAAACAGGTTTTGACCGTCACCGCCAGTACCGACGATATCAACTAAATGTGGAAGATCGCTAACATCAATTTTAATCGCAAATTCACGCATCACGCGTGCGGCTGCAGTAATTTCATCAATACTTTCGCCTTTCAAGCGTAAGCCCATCATCAGCGCACCGATTTGGGCATCGGTTGCTTCACCGGACATGATGCTGCGCATCACATCTTCCATTTGTGGCTGGGTCAGGTGAATCTGTTTGGTAATATTATTTAAAGCTTGTTGAATGTTCATTATTTTCGTTACGCTCTTTATGCATAAATTTCGAGAAAGTTCTGGAAGATTTGATGACCATGCTGGCTTAAAATTGATTCAGGGTGAAACTGCACGCCTTCAACGGCTAATGTCTTATGTTTAACACCCATAATTTCTTCCATACGGCCATCGGCTTCATTGGTCCAGCAAGTCACTTCCAAACAATCTGGTACGGTCGCCTGATCAATCACCAGTGAATGATAGCGTGTCGCAGAAAAGGGGGAAGGCAGGTTGCTAAAGATGCCTTTGTTACTGTGATACATATCGGACAAGCGACCGTGCATGACGTTCTTTGCGCGAATAATATCCCCACCAAAAGCCTGGCCAATGGCTTGATGTCCTAAACACACACCAAGCAATGGGATTTTGCCGGCAAAGTGCTGAATGGCTGGAATTGAAATTCCGGCTTCACTTGGTGAACAAGGGCCAGGACCAATCACCAGATATTGGGGTTGCCATCGCTCGATATCTTCCAATGTCACGGCATCATTACGGACTACTTTTACGTCTTGATTTAACTCGCCAAAATATTGAACGATGTTATAGGTAAAGGAGTCATAGTTGTCGATCATTAAAAGCATGAGCTAACCTATTGAAATTTACGCACTTAAGTGTGCTCGAATAGTCCAGGAACACTCACATTGTTTACAGTTTCAATGCGAAACCTTATATCAATAAATTTTATTGAAACGGATAAAAAACGGAGTGTGAATAATCATAGCAAAAAATAAGCATTTTCGGCTGAACTATTTCTATGATAATGATTTTAGAAGGATCACATGATGAGAATAAGCGGGTTTATTTGTATTTTATCTTAAGTGAAATTCATCGTTCGTTATTTCAATCATTAAAAGCAAATTTAAATATGGCGACTGTATTCAGATTTAAAATCAATAAAATGAATGAAAATCTAAAATTCAAGTGAAATATCAGACTCATTATAAGTAATTTTGATTTGTATTAAGATTTGATTAGTTGAAGCTGTGCTTAATAAAGGAGCATCAATAAGAGCGAAGGCTATCTAGCCCCGATCCCCAAAATGGCGCACTGTCCCTCTTTATTTAAGTGTTGAAAAAAAAGGCGGATTAAAGTGTAGGAAATATAAAATATTGTAAAAATAATGAGATAGCATTGTTCTAATTTTAAATTTAGAAATGAGGATAAAATGAAAGAGTCGATATATTAGCTAATCAAATCATTAACATGGATGAAAATTGATTTTTAAGTCCTTATTTTAATCTTATATTAACAAAATTAAACAAAATCGCTGGAAACCAAGCGTATTTACACCTTTTAAAAATAAATTTGCACCATTTTGGTACACTAAAAGCGGCCTTTTAAACAAATATAATCTAGAGTGTTTGAATATGGTGCATTTGCATTTGCACACAGTATAATAGCCTCAAACTAAAGTATCTAAATCTTCTATTCTGATAAAGAATTCAATATTTTATCTTTGTTTTTTAAAGTTGGTATGGGAATTGCTTAATAACTGCCAACTACTAACACGCACTTAGCAGGTGCAACAAAAAATCATCGGAGCAAAATGAGCATGGCGAACAAGGTCCTTCAACTCATCCAAGAAAGTGGCGCAAAATGGGTCGATTTTCGCTTTACTGATACTAAGGGTAAAGAGCAACACGTAACTTACCCAGCAGATACGATTGACGAAGATACATTTGAAGACGGTAAAATGTTTGATGGTTCTTCAATTACAGGTTGGAAAGGCATTGAAGCGTCGGACATGATTTTACGTCCAGATGCTGAAACATGCTTCCTTGACCCATTCTTTGCTGAAGCAACAGTTGTGGTCACTTGTGACGTGATTGAGCCTTCAACTGGCCAAGGTTACGACCGTGATCCACGTTCAATTGCTCGCCGTGCAGAAGAATATTTAAAATCTACAGGTATTGGTGATACTGCATTCTTTGGTCCAGAACCAGAATTCTTTGTTTTTGACGAAGTGAAATGGGAAATCGATATGTCTGGCGCGCGCCATACATTAATCGCTGAAGAAGCTGCCTGGTCAACAAACAAAGATTATGAAGGTGGTAACTCAGGTCACCGTCCACGTGTTAAAGGGGGTTACTTCCCGGTTCCTCCTGTGGATTCTTCACATGATATGCGTGCAGAAATGTGTGCAAAAATCGAAGACATCATGGGCCCTGGTCGTGTAGAAGTACATCACCACGAAGTTGCATCTTGCCAGTTAGAAATTGGTGTGAGCTTCAACACCATGGTTCGTAAAGCGGACGAAGTACAACAGTTCAAATATGCAGTTTGGAACGTTGCGCACCAATATGCTAAAACTGCGACCTTTATGCCTAAACCAATGGTTGGTGATAATGGTTCTGGTATGCACGTTCACATGTCAATCTCTAAAGATGGCAAGAACCTGTTTGCCGGCGATGAATACGCAGGTTTGTCAGAAATGGCGCTTTACTTCATTGGCGGTGTGATCAAACACGCACGTTCATTGAATGCAATCACGAACCCTTCTACTAACTCGTACAAGCGTTTAGTGCCACATTATGAAGCTCCGATTATGCTTGCTTACTCAGCACGTAACCGTTCAGCGTCTATCCGTATTCCTTACGTTTCTAGCCCGAAAGGAAAGCGTATTGAAGCACGTTTCCCAGATCCAATGATGAACCCGTACTTAGGTTTCGCAGCATTGTTGATGGCTGGTCTTGACGGTATCCAAAACAAGATTCATCCAGGTGAAGCTGCTGACAAAAACTTGTATGATCTTCCTCCTGAAGAAGAAGCGAAAATTCCTACAGTGGCGCATAGCTTAGACATGGCGCTTGAAGCACTTCAGGCGGATCATGACTACCTGTTAAAAGGTGGCGTATTCACTAAAGATATGCTTGATGCGTATATCGAAGTTAAAACTGAAGAAGTACGTCGCTTGAATACGACGACTCACCCAGTTGAATTCGACATGTACTACAGCCTTTAATTCTGATCTGAATTTAAGCTTGAAAAAACCCGCGCATGTCGCGGGTTTTTTTGTATCATCTGTTTATATCAATGAATATTAGATGACCTATATGGCACAGCGCAAAAAACACACCAGTTTTTATCCTTGGGTTAATCCAAAAGATCATGATCAAGGTTTTAAAATGAATTTTTCTGCTGTGACGTACCTAGAAGTAGGGCGTACTGTTGAAGGTTATAAGCAGGCAGAATTTGTAGCTTTAAAAAATCCAGAGCTGGCGCTGGATTATGCCTATCCGCAAATTTTTTATTTGAGTGCTGAAGGGATGATTTTAATCAAGACTGCGCAAGGCAAATTTGAAGTGATTGCCAAGACGGACAATTGTTAATCGTATTTGATTGGATAGGGTGGGGAAGTGAGGGTTGAGTGAGCTCGGCTATTGCTAACCTGATGTATATATGAGATTAAGAGCAATTAACTTAAACGAGCAGTGGGTTTATGCAGAACAAGCGAGCATATAAAATACAGGATATGCGAATTCCTGCTGAATTACGCCCATGGTTGTATGCATCAGGTTCTTTGACTCAGCAACTTACTGATGTGGCCGCTGGAATTTTTAAGGTAGAACCGATTCAAGAACATTTTCAGCGTTTGAATTTTAGTGATGCAAAATGGATGAAAATGCCACATCAGCATAGCTCATGGGTGCGTGAAAGCTATTTATATGGCTGTGAAGACCAGCCTTGGGTTAAAGCGAAAAGTATCTTTCCGATTTTAAGTCTGCAGTCCCGTGCACGTATCTTTCAGCATATTGGTAAAAAACCGATTGGCTGGTTCTTGTTTCAACGCACCAATCCAGATTGTGAGCGCCGTGTGATTTTGCTTGAAGATGGCTGGACACGGCAAAGTTGCTATACTTGGCATGGTTGTAAATTTATTGTTCAAGAGACTTTTTTGCCTGCGTTTGAACAGTTTATTCAGCAAAATACTTCACAGTAAAACATTTAACAGAATATGGGTTAAGGACAGTCATGGATACTGCACAACAAATTGCATGGCGTGAGCGTTTAGCAGCGTATTACTATTTATGTCGCTTTGATAAGCCGATTGGTACAGAGTTGGTGTTTTGGCCGACCATGTGGGCATTGTGGATTGCAAATCAAGGCAGGCCAGATTTAAAAGTACTGCTCCTGATGATCTTGGGTATTGTTTTTATGCGTGCAGCAGGCTGTGCTATCAATGATTTTGCTGACCGTAAAGTAGATGGTGCTGTAGCCAGAACCAAGGATCGACCTTTAGCGACAGGCGTGATTAAGCCGATAGAAGCCATTTGGGTATTTTTAATTCTTGTTGCGGCAAGTGCCTGCCTATTGTTTTTCTTGCCAATCGAAACCTTTTACTGGTCATTTGGTGCGTTGTTATTAGCGTTTATCTATCCATTTATGAAACGCTATACCAACTTGCCGCAAGTGTTTTTAGGTGCGGCATTTTCGTGGTCTATTCCGATGGCATATACTGCAGTCGGGCAGACACCTGACCTGACCTGTTGGCTTTTATACTTTGGTAATTTGGCTTGGACGGTGGCTTATGATACGCAATATGCCATTACTGACCGTGAATATGATTTAAAAATAGGCGTAAAATCAACTGCGATTTTATTTGGAAAATACGACATTGAAATCATCTCGCTATTACAGGCAGCAAGTGTACTGCTGATTGGTGGAGCATTGTACCGAGAGAATTTACTTATTCCTTTTGGATTAACTGCATTGCTGGTGGTGGTGGCTGACTTTATCTATCAATGGGCAAAAACTAAAGACAGAAATCCGCAACTCTGCTTTTGGGCATTCCGTCATAACCGTTGGGTAGGGCTGATTATTTTTGCCGGAATTTTTATTGCATTGCTGTAATCTTAAAGCGATAAGGTCTAAATAAATTAAAAGCATCGATTGACGGTGCTTTTTTTTATGACCTGACGAATAGGATTAAAAATGGTTGTACTTCAGTACTTCAAGTATATTGGACTATATTTTTATTGATGAATCCTGTAGGTGTTGATGATGTCACAGTCCAGCTCGAAGCCAAATACGAAGAAGATGATTATTTGGATGACATTGGGGTTATGCATTCCTATTTTTCTGGTGACTATGGCTTATCTTGCAGTCAGTAGTGATGAGAAAAATCAAGAAAAATATAAACAGCAGCAAGCGCAAATACTGGAACGGATTAAAGCACGTGAAGCAGCTGAACAATCTGCTTCAGAAGCGGTTACTGAATCAGCTGAACAGCAAGAAAATAAATGATCTGGATCGGTGAAATCTAGCCACCGATAAGGTGGCTTTCATTGACAGATTGAACTAATTTAAAATGTCTCTTCTTAAGCGATCGGCACTCGGAATATCGGTATAGCGATAAACCTGATAGCCAGCTTCATTTAGCATGGCATCTCGTTCAGCATCTTCCTGTTCTTTGCCTATATGGCTGGGATCATCCAGCTCGATAATGGCAACCACCTCAAGCTTTTGATTCAATAAAACGAAGTCGGTTACTTTACGATTGAAATAAACATAAGTAAATAACAGACTGCAAAAATATGTTGTTGATGTTTATTAATAATTGAAAAATGAATTTTGTCAGTCAATTAAAAAAGAAAACTGACAAAATTACTTAAAATGTCAGTTTTTTAAATTATCTAAATGACATTTAATAATATTGTTAATGTGCTTTCTGTGTGAGTAGATTGGATGGTGGTTTTGCGGAAATAATGCATTAATTGATTTGCTCTAAATCTTTTTTAGATAAATAACCGCGAATCGCGGATAAGAAATTGACTTGAAAAATAAGAGGACTAGAGCCGTATTAAGTCAGTGTAATAACTTGATAGCAATGCGTTTGAGCAATGGTGATGATCAAGCTGTTGTACGACGACTGCTTCCTGATGGGTTGGGTAGCTTTGGAGATTTACTACCCGTATTGGACACGGGTGAAGCTCTAGTAGTAGGAGATGCTAGTTTATTACCAACACGAATTAGAATCTCTGAACCTTCTCAAAGACCAAATAGTGGCACTGTCGATTTTTGGGAAAAATGGTCAACTGATCTCTCTATAGGAAAACATAATATTGCAGTTGATGGATGGAGGAAACAGACTATGCAAGAATTTAATTAAATCTATATAAGATTATTCAAAAAAGTATTCTGAAAAGAAATTTATGAAATTACTGTCAATAGCATTCAACCAATCATAAAGCTCGATGAAATCTAATCTTCTTTCAAAATTCTCAACTTTAGCCACATATGATTGCGGTTTTTTTAAAGACGAGGCTAATTGAACCTGAGTAATTTTCTTTAACTCACGTAATTCAATTAGTCTGTTAATTACATTCCTATATCTAGGATCATGTATTGAGCTCATAGCTCAAAATGTTGTACTATTATTGCAAATATCCCAAAATGGGATATTTTTTATTAGTATATACTGGGTGTTATATTTTATGTCATTAAATCATGGTCTTAACTACTATTTGGTTAAATATTTGTCGAATAAAAATTTTAGAGGTAGTGAATTTAAAGAAATATTTAATGGTTTTATAAAAGAACATCCAGAGTTTTTGTCAAATAATGGTTATCAACGTACATATCGTATTATAAGAGATCTGGTTAATTGTGATTTGATAATTCTTAAGCGTACTCACCATAACTACAAATACACTTCAAATTACTCGGTTTCATCTCTAAATAGTTTTTTGTTAAAACAAGATACTACAATGGATTTTAAGGACAAATTGAAAAGTGAATTTACGGAAGTAAATTTAAATATAGAAAAAATTCGTTTAGAAATTAACTTTTTTGATAAATATATGAAAGAGTATCCGATCCTAAAAGACACTATCCTTCAATTTAAAAAGAAAAGTGAACAACAACTCACTTACTTAGAATCTCAAATTTGTGTCTTAAATATGATTAGGACAAATGTTTAATATGAGCTAATTTTCATATGAACGACTATAAACTAAGCATGATTTTGATTATGTAAGCGTTTTTGGATACTTCTCAGATGAATACTATCTGTTTTTTTTGATATGGGTAATTTGCTACGAGAAATTTGATCTTTTATGTATTGTATTTGATTTTCTGTAAATACCACAGTATCAAAAGATTGAATGTGATTTATCCATTCTGAGCCTTGAAAAACATTATGAGGTAAACGCGTTTTAAAAGTGCAATTATCAGTAAATACTACTAGTGAATGAATATTTGAAGATATACTTTTTGAATCAAGTATGAATTTTAATACACTGATATGGCGATAATTTTGAAGGATAGGATTTTGAAATTCATAAGATTTCTTAGGGAATTTTTGAACCCATTTTTGTTTGGATTCAGAAGCATAAATCCAACCACTATAGTTTTTTGTTTCAATAACGAATAAGCCATATCGACATACTATAATGTGGTCAATTTGAGTAGTATATTCATAGGCATCTCTTATTGTGACGTTGTCGTATATAAAATATTCATAATTTAGTTCAGTTAGAAAATCTTTCTTAATTTTTTTCTCCCCAATAAGTCCTTTTGTTTCTGATGTTACGTCTTTCTTTTTATACTGCGTAATCGTTATTAAAATGAATAATACAGAACTTACAATAAAAATAAAGATAGACATTTTTTAACTAAAAGGATGAAAAGTGGATTAAATCATATATTGATCATGAGAAAAATTTATTATTTTTTAATTAGTTAGATATTGATCATTTTTTTATTTTTATGGTTGTTTTTCCACCTTAAATAGAGCTCGACCTTAACTTAGCTCAATATTTTTTGAAATTGATCAAATTTTCATAATTTAAAGCATTTTCTAATTCTAGAACTCTTGACCTTAATATAAAATTTTCACGGACTACAGCGTATATTTTATTGTCAGCTTCCTGTATGCTTTTTTTTAAATCATCATTTTCTATTTTTAGATTTTTAAATTTTTCGTGCCACTCATTATTAATTTTACTAGTCAAAGGCTTCGATATAGCTAATTTAGCAATACGATCTTTTTCCACAGATTCAATATCAAGTATTAACTTCTGATGTTCAGGGCGTGATTTTCGAATTGAAGAAGGACCATTACCTGCCTCCTTTGCTACATTATCTAGGGTTATTTTTGAGCCTGGAGGTATAATATTGCCTGTATTATTTTTTAAACGAAATAGGGCAGCATAATAGTTCTCAATAGCTTTACTAAATTTCATAATCAAATTCCTAATATATCTATTTTATTTTCTAATAATTTCTCAATTGAATTAAAATCATCAAGAGTTAATAAGTATTCTGGTGAAGAAGATGGGTGTTTTAATAATTCAAATTTTAATTGATCTTGTAGAGCCCTTAAGCGTTTAATTGTAGTGTTATTAAATATTGCATACGTACAATTAAAACATACAGAAAATTGACTAATTTCTGATTTACCACAGGTTCCACTTGGTCTGGCGCACCCACCAAGAAATGTATACTGATGAGAAAGACGACCTTCTTTGACTGCGCGTAACATTTCTTTTTCATCAATATAAATAATTGGTAATTTATTTTTTTGTTTCATATTTTCTATACGAGTACCTTCAGCACCCCATAAATGTTCATCAGTTTTAATTACCTCATTCATCAATCTCAACATAGTTTGAAAATCTTCTTCTTCTTGAAATTCCTTAATAAAAGAATTATTTATAATTTTAGGAATAAATTTTTCAGTAAAAGTCGCATTTTTTGCATAGTAAGCAGTCATTTGAAGATATAAATGTTTAAACTGTTTTTTAAGCAAATGTAATGAAGCACTAGTATTCTTTATGGAATAAACAGCAAGACTTCTACGAAATTGATGGGGGTGAAATGACCATTCTTTTCCAAGGTTTTTTTTATATTCTACTTCAATGTTGCTAATATTTGATAATTTAATAATTTCGTTAATATCATCTGAATTAACTTTAAGGTCAATATCACATAGTCTTTTTAAATGGATGTTAAACCTATCATCGGAATCAAATGTTCTAACCTGATAATGCGGAATATTATATTTCTTATAATGAATGGAATGAGCAATTCTATTGCTAGCTGCAAAAAGTGGAAAAAGCTTTTCATCTACAATATCTATGTTTTGACGTAAAGCTGCAATTTTAGCAATAGTTTGAGCACAAATTACTGCATTATTAATAAATACTGATGATACCCAAAATTCTTGTTTCATAGTTTTTGCAAGTTTTGAGGTATAACCATTAAATCCATAGATTTCCCCAATTTTTGAATAACTATTGTAAGATAAAATTTGAGCCTCACTTGATCTCATTCCGGTATACATCAATACTGCAAACTTACTTAAAACATGGACACTTGTTAGAAATGAACTAAAAGTTCCGAATGAGTTTATTTTGTTCTTTTCAAAATATTCAGTCAGACCAGATGTAGTAGAATATTCATAAAATAATTGGGCTTTAATTTTATTATTAATATTTTTCTGCTTACTAAGAGTATAAAATTGATGTTCTTTATTGGCAAAAATTAATATTTGATCCTTAAAATTAAAAAAGTTATCAAAAATTAAATCAAAACTTATGAATAATTGACTATAAATTCGACTGGGAATGACTTTAGTCTGAACAGTAGTATCTATACATCGATTAGCTAAATTTACTAAATGCTTAATTTGATTCGCAGTAAAGCTAAAATCAAATAGTGGATGTTGTTTCGAGATGTGAAACATTTCATTTATAAGAACTACAAGAGATGTAGCATAAGATTTTTTCTGCTTCTTTAGTTCATTTTGGCATGCATGAAAGAAAAGTTGATTTTTTTTAAAACCATCTCTTAGATTAGTTCCTAATTGAAAAGCAATCTTAGAAAAAAAACGGAGACTAATGTATTTTTGTCTTAACGTATTGATTTGAATTGATTCTTTTGGGCGTAAATAAATAATAGAAAAAATTATTTGTTTCATTTGATTACTGATAATATCTGTTAAAGGATGAGGTTTTCCTTGATGCCAACTTTTGAAGTTTAATGGATAATTTCTTGCTGTCGTTGAGTAAAAAGTAAAATCCCAAATATCATCACTATATATACTTAGAATATTGCCTTGATTATCTCTTGAGATTACATGATTAGGATTTGGTAATTGGGAACTATCATAATTTTCTGGATATATATCCACAAAATCTAAATGAATAGAGGGAAAATGCATTTTAAATTTCCTCATAAACTGAATAAATCATTTGAAGACGACGATCCCAAAAATTAGGATATTTTCCAATTTCAATCTCATACTGAATTTTATCAATTAATAATTTAAATTTAATGTCACTTTGAATTAGAGTTTCTAGGAAATTTTCTATTCGTTGCAAGGAAAGTTGAACGTTGAGGTCATTGGGGACCGAATGTTCAGTTAACCACCATTTTTGCGTTAATAATTTAGCTATATCATGTTCATCTGCATGAATTAGAAAATGCTGGCAAAAAAGACAATTTTGTTTTTGTTTACAATCAGGTATTGGAGTTATAAGGGTCGAGCCGGTAAGTGGTGTCGATGCAGCGGCATGATTATTGCAGTGACCTGTGATAGTTTCAAGATGATTACTTTGATATTCTAAAATTTGTGGTGATTCAAAACTGTTAAAACCAGCTTTTTCAATAGCTAAATTCCGTAATTCGGTGATGACCCTATTCATATCGGATAGATATTCATCTGTATTGTAATCACTATAATACCTCTTAATAGTGTTCATACTATTACCGAGGACTTTAGCAGTAATCTCAATATCATCATCAGATAATTGTGACACTAAACGTGCCTTTGTTTTGCGGTATTCAGTAGGTGTAATCCAATTGCATTCAGGTACATTTTTATTTAGCCATAGTTTGTATCCTCTTAATGAAGGACCAGAAATGGATTCCAAATCATAGGTAGAATCAGCGCGATCTTTTATTACGGGATATACAAAGAGATAATCGTTAGATAACTTCGTCTGGCATAACCAGTTTCTTAAATTTAAAAACATTATAAATAAAGGTTTGAATTTAAGATTAATTTCGATATCAAGAGATTTATTATATGCCCTTTTTTTTATGATATTATTAATGTTAATAGAATCATTAATATTTGAATCATATTTTGATGAGGTTAATGATCTGAAGCCTTTGCGCGAAGATATTAAATCTATATTAGCTAATTTTATGCTAAGTGCAGTTTCAAGATTAACGCCAGTTTCAGCAAAAAAAATATTCAGGAATGCATGACACGCTATATTAGCCAAATATATACGTTCGCGATGAAACTTAGAATTACTTTCATTGTAATATTTTACAGTTTCATTATAACGAGATAATATATAATTAGCATTATTATGATTTCTCAAGAAATCAACAAGTTCAGTATAAGATAGAAAATGTTTTTGGCGTATACAGTTAATCGTTAAATCATCAGTAGGTTTATATGCTTGTATATTTTTTCCATACAGAATTAAAGATTTTGATTCGTCAAATTCGATTTTAAGAGGGAACGGAGAGTTGATAAATAAGAACTGGTAAATAATTTCGAATATAATTTTATTATATCTAAAATTTTCTTGAAGTATATTTTGATTTACAGGTTCAGTGACATCCAGTTGGTTTTGTTTAATGAAAGGTGCATAATTCAGAATTTCTAATTCTGTTAAATCAAGACATGATGCTATAAAAAAACGAACAATGGCTTGATGATTAGAGGCAGATTTTGGTTTAATAGCGCGCGCATTAATTGCTGAAATTTTCATTCTATGTATCAGATGAAAAGTGAACTCCTGATAAATCTTTTTCATTTCTGATAAATTATTGAAAGTACAATATTTGAAATTATCATCAATATAATTTAGAAAGTATTTGAGGTGATTTATTAATGTCCAAAGTGTATTGATATTCGAACTATAACTACAAAGAGAAATAAGAAATTTTTCCAAGGCAACCTTTCGTTCGATAATTACAGTAGCTTCATTAATCGCATTACCGCTATACTGGTTATCAACTTTTGTTTGACTAGAAAAAACACGTTCAGAATAACAATAAGAACCTAAATCAAAGTATCCTGTTTTATTCTTATCTTTAAAAAGTAAGACAATATCACATATATCAGGAAATTTGTCATACAAAGTTATATTTGAGAGATTAATAATATTTATAGAGCGCTTACATACTGTATTGTTCGTTGTCAAAAAAATTTGTGAAGAAATTCTTTTTTCATTAAAGGAAAGGCCAGCAATAGTAAATAATTTCTTAATATCATAATTTATACAAATTGAAATGAAATAAGATAAAAATTTTATGTTTATATCTTTATGAGGAGTTTGTATAGAAGTCAAGTAATGAAGATTGATATAGGTTTTGAAAAAAAATATTAGATCAGATGTATTTGACAAAGTACAAGGCGATTTTGAGTTAATATCTATATAATCTACAAAACTTTTTACTACCCTAAATAATTGTAATTTTGATTTATTTGATAATTTTAAATTAATAAATGCATCTATAAATTTCTCAAGGGTAGGCTTTCTTTCTAAAATTATACTGCTTAAATCTACTTTATTGCCTCGAAATATTTCATTGTTTTTTAGTAAAATCGGGTGAGGGTATCTACGAAAATATAATAAACTTCCTAGATCCATTTGGTATTGAATTTTATTACCTAACGTGGTAATAAAAACATAGTTCTCAATAGGAATATTTTTTAAATAATTATTACAATCCTTTAACTCTATAACTTTAACATTTCTATAGCTAAATATGGATTTGCAATTAGATTGTAATTGAAGTGGAGACCTTAAATTAGAATAATCAATTTTAACTAAGTTGGAGAAGTTTTCGAAGTATTGATCCAAGATGACTGATAAAAAATATGAAATGATATATTGCTTTAGTGGTAAACTTTTATAATTAATAGATTTAGAAGAATATTTAAGGAAAGCATTCTTTAGATTATTTTCGTTAAAATCTAAATTTGAAAAATACTCATTATAAAAGCTAATAAAATAGTGAAATTCTAAATATAAAATTTTTAAAATAGATGGTTTGGTATCTAGCTTTAATATTGAAAATATTAAGTCTTTTATATATTTTTTCCTTGATGAATTTTTTTTATCTTCGCTAATTATATTTTTTATTGGCTGTTTTTTATATTCGCTATAACAGAATGAGCCAAAGTCAAAGAAATAATCTATATTATTTTCATTGTAGTAAAGGATAATATTGTTAACATTATTCTCTGTGATACTGATGTTTTCACTGTAACCTTGATCAGGTGTAGAATTGCGAAAATATATTTTTTGCTTCATTATTTAGATTTCCGAATTAAATAATATATTTTGATAATTAACATTGATTTTTTCTAACTTTGCCTTATTTTCATAATATTTTATATAGGGTAAAGTTGACTCTATATCCGAATGACCCATACGTTCTTTTAGTTCATGTAATGACGAATTTGTATCATAACCAACTAGTGTCATGTCATGTAGAAAGTACACAGCAAAGGTTGCACGCAAATCATGAAATGAGAATCGTCTAAACTCTGGAAATTTATTCTGTATTGTTTGTATCAACTTACTAATTTTCATACGAACGGCTGTTCCATCATAAATTTTGTTATATAAGCCTTCAGCATTTGAATCTGGGTAATACGAATAATAGGGATTTCCATGTTTTGTAATAAATAAATAGGATGCATTTTTTTCGGTATACTTTAATCTAGAGGCTCTTTTTTTCCATTCAGTACTTAAAGAATATATATAGTTTCTCAACTAAAAAATCAGGTATAAGTAATTTATAGCCTGTATTATTTTTAGTTCTTATATTCGTATTAATTCCTACATTTAGAATATACTCATTAAATCCAAATTTGGATTTTTGCTTATTGTTGCTTACTATTAATTCTTTTATTTGTTCAGCTCTTATATTACATACTGTTTGAATTCTTGCTCCTGTAAAAAGAGCAACATAACACATTAATGAAAATTGATAATCATTATAATTTTTTAAGGTTTCAACTAAATTTTTTAAATCATTTTCTTTTAATGGTTTTAATGTACGTTTCCCTTTATATGTTTTAGAATTTAAATTATAATTGTTTGATCTTATCTTAAGATCTGTTCTCTTTTGTTTTTTTGAATATTTTAACCCAATTGAATTAATGCCATTATATTGCTGATACACTATATTAATTAGTGGATAGTCTATTTCTTCTTTTCTAATGAATTCATTATTTATACAGGTTTCATAAAAATTAATCATTGCTATTAATCTATGTGTGGCAGTATTAACAGTTAAGAAATCATCCCTTATTAAAAATTCTAGTTCATTTAAAAATTGATATGTTACACGTTTATACTTTTCCCTTGGTGAATATGTTATTTTGAGATCTCTATGTTCAATAAATCTTAAAAAATGTAAAAGGTGATTAGCTATAGATATAAGTGTTTTAAAGTTTGAAAATGGATTATTTTCTATTAAATAATGAAAATATAAGTCTGACAATAACCATCTTTCTTTATTACTTTGTAATATGATGGGAAATAATGGAATTTTGAATTTATCTATCTCTTTGAAATAGTAATCATTGCTCATTAATTCTCTGTTTTTTCTTTGAAAAATACTTTGCTCATCAATATAATTCAAATTAATGGGTGTGTAATTAGTTAAAAATATTAATTTAGCGTTCGAATTATAGATATCAACTATAGGTGATTTAGCCATTAAAAATCTATTTTAAAAATAATGTGATTGTTTTAATTTGTACAAATATATTGTTTTATTCAAGCTTTTAATTTAATTTATTTTTTATATTTGTAACAATTTTTTTCCCTAGCTAATATTCTTTTAATAAACAGTTGTTTGGAGCTTTTCGGAATTCATCTCTGATATTAAATATTATTTTAAATTTATTTATTTTATATATTTAATTAAATTATTTATTTATTGGTTTTTTATAATGTTTTTATAATATAAATATTTTATCTGTATAAATATTTTATTAATATTATGGTTTTATTATAAAAAATATTTTATCTTTCTTTTTAATTTTTCTGTATTATATCTATACCAATGATAATTCTAAGAATTTTTTAACTAAATTATGTTCAACTATGTACGATTGAATCGAAAATTCTCAGCAATAACTTCCAATTTAGAAGCCAACGTCTCTAATACTGATTACTCTTTGCATGTAAGTAGTAGCGAAAAGTTCAATTGAGATGTTTTTTGATTTTGTATGTCCCTCTACTAGCAAATTTTTTCGCAAGATCAGGGTTACGGCCACATAAGAACTCGCTTCTGCATTAGAAATAGATGCAAAAAACCTTTTACATTAGCTGTTTATAACGCCATATCACGTCGTACTAGCTGTAAAGCCAATAGCTTTTTCTCTTAATATCTCACACAATACAATCAAACAAATTTGAGAGTCATTAGTGTGATTACAGGCGATATTAAAAGCAAAATTGACCACATTTGGAATGCGTTTTGGAGTGGTGGTATTTCCAATCCATTAGAAGTTATGGAGCAAATGACTTTCTTGCTATTTATTCGTCGCTTAGATGAAATTCAAATTGCTAAAGAGAAAAAAGCCAACCGTTTAAAGCAAGAAATCGAAAATCCACTTTTTACCTCTGAACAAGATGCATTACGTTGGTCTAAGTTTATTACTTTACCCTCATACTGACATCCAGCTGTGTATCGTACATGTTGTACGCAATAGCCTGAGATTTGTGAGCTGGAAGGACTACAAAGCTGTAACAGCAGGATTGAAGGCGATCTATCAGGCAAGTACAGAGGAAAATGCTTTAAAGTCCCTAGATATCTTCTGCGATCAATGGAATCACCAGTATCCAAAAATTGGAGAATCCTGGCGGGAAAATTGGGAAAATATCCGAACGATCTTTAGCTACCCTGCTGAAATACGTCATGCGATTTATACAACAAATGCAATTGAATCATTAAATAGCGTGATCCGCCATTCAACTAAAAAGAGAAAGATCTTCTCTTCTGATGATTCAGTGAAAAAGGTCGTTTATTTAGCAACTTCAAATGCTGCTAAAAAATGGACAATGCCAATTCAAAATTGGCGTTTAGCGATGAATTGGTTTACGATTTAGTTCGATGATCGATTAAAAGATCATTTATAAAAAATGCAACTTACACAAAATAATTTACAGGCTCTTTCGCAAGGGCTTCGGCTGAGTTGGATTAAACTGTCGATTTAAGCTGTTTGCGGCAATGACAGAGGTAGTGCCAGCGTAAGCTCTAGGTTTACGATAACCACGCTGATTTAAGACCATCTGCTTTCATCAGTCGATGTACTCGATTGATCCCACAACTTTCGCCAGCATCTTTCCAATCACAGTGAATCTTACGATAGCCGTAGACTCCGCCAGATTCTAGCCAGAACTGTTTAATCAGTCCTGAAAGCTGTTGCCGTTTCCTTGCAGTTTTACTGTTGGGTTGCTTCCATGCGTAATAACCACTGTGATGAACATCTAAAGTCGAACATAAATGACGAACAGACCATAGTGCATATTCTCATTAATTTGAACAGGCATTCTTAGATATACTTGAACACCTGTTCTTACTTTACTTGGACGCTAATTAAGTTTAGATATAAATTCAAGAATTACGAAGTAATATTTAAAGAAGATAGTTTTAGTCTAAACTGATGTAGATTCTCTAAAGTATTTTTTTTCTGTTCAATCTGTTCAATCAAACCTTGCAGATTATTTTGAATTTCACCAATAATTTTATTGACCAAGATTTGTTGCATACTTTCAAAATACTGCTCAAGGTCATGTTCAGCCTGTTTGGTTAATTGCACAACATGTTCAGAAAGCGTAGCAATTGCTTGGTGATGTGCCTGCTTTAACTGCTGAATTTCACTATTGGTTACTTTTCCTAAACCAAATTTATCCACAATACGATCAATAACTTGGCTTATATCAAGATTAAGCCTTGGGGGTTCATAACTTTCTAAACACTGGCTAACTTGGAGTTTAAAAAAATCCACATCAAAATCAGGGTCACTGGTGTCAAATAGGTTGATTGCAGCCATCACGATATTTTTTCTAAGTTTAGGCATATCAATAATGCTATTTAAGCTACGTTGTAATTGCCCTACAGCTGTACGTCCAAAAGTTTCAATCTGTTCAATACTATCCTGAACCTGAGCATAAGGTGTAACAATGACTTTCTCTCGTGTTCCAATCCCACCTACGCCAAAGAATCTAGCCACTCCAGACCAAAAACCGCTTTTTTCGTATTGTTCATATTCAATTTTTCTATCTTCCGAGATACTGATAGATAGAAAAGCTTGACGCTCTGATTGTAATTGTAGGGATAATCCTAGCACTTGATGATTAACTGCTTTAGATTCTTGATGAATAGCATACTCAAGTTTAGAACGCCCATTTTGCATATTTTTTTCAATAAGTTGCTTTTGAGCATTTAATTGTTCAATACTTTGATTGTTTAATAAGTCAATTTTGTCATCAACTAATTTTAATACCTCTTGCTGAATCGCTTGAGTACGCTGTTGCACACCTTCTAATAATAAGGCTACTTTCGCTTGAGTTAGTTCCTGTTTACGTTCTTTTTGCCGTTCAATAACCTGACGTAATTCAATGATATTTGAAAACTGCTTAAGCTGTTCTACATTAAAATTAAAACTAGTATCAAAACACAGCGCATCATACTGTTCCTGCAATTCACTCGATAAATTTGGTAGATCTTCAGCAATTCGCCACGTTAAAGCAGAAATTAAATGGGGTTTTGTACTTTGAATGACCGTTAATAGAGCTTTAGAAGCTTCATCTAGATCAGGATTGTTTAAATGTTGCTTGATTTGGGTTTCAGTCATTTGTTGAATTTTTTTATCAAGTAACTGCATCATTGCTGAAATAGTGGCTTGGGGGCGGACTTCAGCTGGATATCGTTGAGCTAATAATTTTGCATCAGTCAAAATTTGTCTATCCATACGAAAGACTAAGTCACGCTGCGAACCCACTAAAAATACTGCTTTACTGTCGATACCCGATGCTGTTAATTGTTCTCGTAATAATCTTAAATCTGAAACTGTTAAAAATTGACTGACAATTGACAATAAAAACACGACATCACATTGACCTAAAAATGTTCTGGTCTGTTGTCCACGAGAAATAACAGGGTCATTAAATCCTGGGGTGTCATAAATTTCTATACCATGCAAACGTTCATCATTGATATAAATAGAGAACATTTTAGTAATTGCTGTAAATTTACCTTGACTACCAACATAATTTTTTAACTCATTTGCTAATTCGACTAATGACGTAGCCTCGATCCGCTTTTTTGTACCTAAATATTGTTGTAAGTTGAGTTGATGAGCCATATCAACTAGCTCACGACAAGAGCGCAATTCTTCGCTAATTTGGCTTTGAATAATGACAGGGTCAATATTTTTAGGTTTGTTTGGTGCTATTTTTTTCATATTACCAAACAGACTTTTAGGCATACTTTCTTGTTCTTCTTGGGATAATTGCTGTTCAATTGCCCGATATTGAATATGATATTCTTCAGCAGCTTGATTAATACTATCCCAATCATTAACACTATAAAACTCGATTTCGGCATATGGCTTTTCAGCATAACCAATACGAGTTAAAGCTGCAGTCATCGGAGTCGCAGCTTTAGGTAGGACATCGATTGGAAATAATAAGGCATTTAAGAATGAGGATTTTCCTGCTTTCATCTGTCCGACAATTGCGATACGTAAATTTCGACCTTCTTCCTGAGCAGCTAACAAATTTATATCTAGCATCTTCGCCATATTAGACAATTCTGAAAAATATTTTTGACTATCTGAAGCAAAGAGTAACGATTGATGATTTTGAATAAGAGTTAGTAATGGTTTAATTTTAGGTGATTGCATTGTCTTGTCCTATGTTCCACTTAAACCCTTATAAGGTTTATATAAACCATTCTCATATGATGGTTATTGGTTTAACAGTTATGTTAATATGCCATAATTTCAAGAATATTGCTTTTTCTTTATAAAAATAAGCAGTTTATGGGTAGGTATTTCATGACATTTGATTTTAATTTTGATTTTTCTGAGATTGAAAACTCCGCACAGCAAAAACCTTTAAATTCGGATGATCAGGCGATTTTAGGACTAATAAAAAGTTTATTAAGACGCAGTGATAATGAAAATGTTTTCTTTCTAGAAGAATTATCACAACAACTTGAAAGAGAATTTCTACCATGGTTAGCAATGTTTTGTGAAAAAACCATGATTCAAGCAGAATATCAACAGTTACAAAATCTTATGATGTCTTATCAATGGAATATCCGTCATCCTGATTTCTCTAAGTGTAACACTCTAAGTTTAGATGCATTGCCCCAACATGAAATAGAACAACTTTTGAATAATGTAAAAATAGATACTGATTTATCTGAATGGCAAACCTTAATACAACTTTGCACAAAAATCCCTTATGTTATTGGTTATCGAAAGCAATTTAGCTTAGTGGTTGTAAATAACTTCCATACCCATATTCCTTTACAGGTTGAGGACCTAACCAGTCTTGAAAAAATGTTAATTGGAGAAAAGAATATCAAGGTTGATTTAGCTAGTTTAATCACTCTAGAAATCGGCTTACCAACATGGATATGGAAAAATGTGGTTTTATTGCAGCAAAGCACTAGCTCGCCATCAAATTTATCTTATTCCCAGTTAGAACAACAATTACAGCAGGCTGATACACAAATTGCACTACAACATCCTAATGATCAACTCAAACAATTGTTCAAGCGTACTCAATCCCACGGACAAGAACATCTTGATGAAATGAAACAGCAGCTGTCATTACTCACACAAACTTTACTTGATGATGATAAATTTAATGCGTCTGAACTCAAGATGATTGCAGAATTGCAAGCAAATAGCCGTAAAGAAACCACCCTATTAAAAAATAAAATTAAGCAATTTGAACAGTTTACTCAAAATTTTGAAAGCACTTTAAACGCTGTATCCGTATAAAATTGGAAGTTTAGGAATTTACAATGCAACACCACACCTTAGAAACCATTTATACGTTATTATCGGCATCGACTACACCTAAACAAAATATTAGAGTAGAGATTAAAAAATTATTGCCATTAATTGCTCAACTCGACCCTATAAATTACCTTGATTATTATCAAGAAATAATGCTCTTAATACAGCAGATTGAACAAGAAACACAACAAAAACAAATTGCAGAGAAAACTATTATTGGTGTAGGTGGTGGTTTTAGTGCTGGAAAATCTAGATTTATTAATAGCTTGCTTGCAATTGAAGCTCTACCCGAAGCTTTGGAGCCATGTACAGCAGTTGCAACTTATCTGAGTGCTAGCCAGCAAGAGCAGACGCATGCCCTTAATTTATTGAATCACCATATCAGTTTGAAATCTGAACAACTAGGGCAGTTACGCCATTTTGTCGGGGATAATAGTACGCAAAATGACATTCAACTCGGTGAATTGATTCAATATGTTCATTTGGGGATTCCACAACTAAAATGGGAACATATCGCTTTTTTGGATACTCCTGGCTATAGCAAGGCAGATGCAGAACATCATCATCATAGTGATGAGAAATTGGCAATCAATCAGTTAAGTAAAGCAGATTATCTTATATGGTTGGTCAATGCTAAGAATGGTACGATTCGTGATGAAGATTTACAGTTCTTGCAAAAAATCACACCAAAAGAACCTATTTTTGTTGTACTTACCCAGTCGGATTTGGTCAATCGCAGTGATATTGAACCGATATTAAAAAGTGTTAGAAAAAATTTAAAAAGTAGAAATATTAAAATTGCGGGGCTTATGGCATGGGCTGCACCGATAATGCAGTTAAATGGAAGACGACTTGCAGGTGAGGATATTTTGCAATGGCTAGATAAAATTAATCAACCTGTACAACAACATGCAATTGAAAAATTAGATACCTTAATTCAAAATATTTTTTCTATTGGAATAAATCAAACCAAACAGTTACAGATAGAAATCGACATTTTAAACACAATTAGAAATAAACAAAAAGATGCAACAAAAACGAAGATTTTGATTCAATCAAAGGAACTGAATAAAAAAAATCAAATAGAGTCAAACAGTGCATTAGCGCTTGAAATGGCTAAAATATATGAACACCTATTTGAAAATTTACTTGGTGCTAGTAAATTTCATGTGATGATAATAGATTATCTATTAAGATTTTTAGATTCTTCAAACGATGATGGAAATATAAAATATTTTTTAAAGGAGCCTACATTAGGTTCGGCTTCTTTAAAGTGGTTATATACTAAATCTTTGTCAGACATTACGTCTGTGAAAACTGAATTTGAGCGACTGGTTAATCGTTCAGAACATAAGGAATTACAGTATAAATATGCAATCCTTTTAGAAAAACAGCAAAATATTGAATCTGCAATTGAATATATGTTTTTTTCAGCAAAACAAAATTTCAGTTTAGCTTATGACTGGTTAATTAATTATGCTGAAAAACTCAATATTGAAGCGCAATTTAAAATTACAGAATTATTCAAAATTGGGGTGGCAAAAGATACAAGTAATGTATTTAACTATTCTTATAATGCTATCCGATATAACAATGATCTGAGATTCCTAAAATTTTTACAATCACAGGCTATTGATGAAAAAAATGAAGATGCCCAATATTTATTAGCAATTTGTTATACTTTTGGTTATGGCACAAGTATTGATTATGAAAAGGCTTATAAACTTTATTGCAATACTAATATAGGGAACTCTATTTATAATAAAACAGTTATTGATTATTTTAATCAGGGCATACATAAGAAAAATGCTATTCAATTTATTAAAAAAAACAAAATAAAAAATAACATTAATGAGTTGAGAAAAATATTATGGTTTAGAACCTTTATAGATCCTATTCTACTTGATTATAGACAAAATGATGCGAAATTTAAATTAAAGTATTTTAATATAATTATTGGATTTATATTCATAATTTTAACTGCATATATTTTTATATTAACTTTTTCGAATCAAAAAGTTCAATATAATCTTGGTAGATACACTACTTTCCATGAGTATTGGTATGAAAAATCAGCATCACAAGGCAATATTGATGCAATGTTGGCTTTGGGGAAATATTATGAATTAAAAGCAGATAGCTTATCTATGGATAAAGCAATATATTGGTATAAAAAATTAGTTGACATGGATAATTCTGAAGCAATGTTTGCTTTAGCAAAAATATATGAAGATAAAAATGATAACAATCTGCTTGAAAAAGCTATTAATTTATATATCAAATTAGCTAATCAAGATAATAAAGAAGCTATTAAAGCATTAATTTTTATTGATAAGAAAAAAGGTCAATTTAAAAATGTAATTTTCTGGTATCAAAAGTTAGTTCGGGATGAGAAAAATAATGAAATTTATGAAAACATAAAAAAATATAAAAATGATTTTGAAAATAAAGTTTTATGGTTAATTAAAGCTGAAGAAAAAGGAGATATTTTTGCACAAATTACTTTAGCTTCTTATTATGAAATAAGAGGAAATGAGAAAAAAGCTTTTGATTTATATAAAAAACCAGTAACTGAACAGCATGCTCAATATATTATTGATATAGCAAAGTCGTATTATGCGTTAAAAGATATGAATAATTCGCTTCTTTGGTATAAGAAATCAGCTCATCTAGGGAATGTTGATTCTATAAACTTCTTAGTACGTTTCTATGAAAAAGAAAAAGAGCTCCAAAAAATGCTGTATTGGCTCAAAGTATTGGCAGATTTAGGCTATGTTGATGCTATTGAACAATTAGCACAGTTTTATACAATTAATAAAAATTATGATCAGGCAATCTTATGGTATAAAAAAGCATTTGAACTAGGCGAGGAATATCAATACTCTATTAATATTGGTGATTCTTATTACTCCAAAAATGATATTGATGAAGCAGAATATTGGTATCAGCAAGCTGCTAATTATGGTGTTGATAATGCGGAAGAAAAACTACTCTTGATAGAGGAAGCGCATCAAAAAATTTACGAACAGGAAGCTTTGCTAGAGAGAAAAGAGCAGGGAAAAATTGAGCGGACTGGTTTATGGAAAGACCCTTCAACAAATAAAACTTGGATGCGCTGTAGCCTAGGACAAATATGGACAGGAAATGATTGTGAAAATAATTCAAAACAGCACTATACTTGGGAAGAGGCCAAATCTGCTATTAATGAGTTAAATGAACAAGAATATGGTGGTTATAAGAATTGGAGGCTACCTTATCTTGTGGAATTAGAAACATTACAAAACAATGAAATAACTCAATTAATTTATCCGTCGAATTATATAAGTCGTTTTTGGTCTATTGATTCTAAGAATAGTTCTTATGCATTTACATCTGTCTATTCTGGAGGTCGTTTTTTTTCTGATGCATCATATAAAGGTGATCATAACAATTATGTACGTGCTGTCCGGAATCATTAAAAATAATATATTTGTTCTATATATGTAAAATGCATTAGAGGTTGCTTCAATCTGGCAATCTTTAATGCATTTAGCACCTGCAATTATATTATCAGTGGATAAACAACTTATTTAATTGCTCACACACCTCAGTAATTCGTTGCTGTAATGATTGACGAGCAATAGTATCTGTTTCGAGTTGTTGTTCAATTTTAATGATATTGTCTGACTCTGTCTGTAACCGTTCTTGAATTGTTTGATGAATTTTCTCAAGATGACTCTCTGCGATCTCTCGTAACTGTATAGCCACTTGTTGATTTAGATTATTTAGCACATTGACAATAACATTATCGATCTCAAAACGTAATTGCTCTTGCTTACGTTTTTCTGCAAAGAACATACCACCAAAAATACCAGGAATGATTAAGAAAGGTAGTGTCAATCCTAATGCCATAGACGCAACGATACCAGTTGCACCACCGACAACCATTGCTGTGTTAGCATTACTCTCATCCGTTGCATGTATATTCGGTAAATAAGATACAAGTGAAGTATTCTGATTAATTGGAATAATCGCATTGAGTTTTTTTGCAGAGCGCTCTATTACCGGGTATAAAGATTGCTCGGTCGCCAGTTGGAAGGTATTTTGTACATCTGCCTGAATTAAAGCTTGTAACTTGCTTTCTCCACTTTTTGCAACACTATAATAGTATGGCTTACGTGCATTCAACATAGTATCTATAGTGCTGATCACCTCGGTACGGATATAACTTTCAACTAAACGTAATAACACGACTTTTTCTCGTTCATATTCTTCTCTCACTCGTTGTTGTGAGTCATGTATAGCTTGTTTTTGTTGGTATAAAGTTTCTCTTGATGAGTCTGTAGCTAATTGTTGTTCCAGATTTTGTTTTGCTAAAAAAATTAAACTTTGAACTTGATATTTTAAACTCTGCTCAAACAGTTCTTCTTTTTGCTCCTCAATATGATTAAGTAGATCAGCTACTCCTTTCAAATCGTTTTCATGAGCAGAACATCCACGAACTAATGAATATTCTTCATCAATCGCTGACTGTTGTGCAATCGCTTTTCTAACTGCCAAGCGTTCCTGACTAGCGATTAAATCTTCCTGACAAACAAGTAAAGAAACCGGTTTACCCATCGTATACTGGCGTAATACGAATTGGCGTTCAGCTTCGCCCAAATGAGTACGAGCAACACATAGAATAAAACTGCTATTGGCTGTGCCTGAGTAACGAATTAAAGCTTCTTCATGTGAGCCAACATTTGATTCAAGCCCAGGAGTGTCCACAATAACTAAATCTGGATGTCTAGCTAAGGAAGCATTATGTAAATGAATTTCGACCCATAAAATATTTTGTTGTTCTAATGTGCCGTTACATAGCAACTGCTGATAAATATCTAGGGTGTATTCTTCTCGGTGAGTATTGTTTATATTGTCTTGCTCGGTGACCACAACTACCTTTTGTTGATCATATTCACTATAGTGAAACTCTGTCGGATACGAAGTGCATGCCCCTAAATCAGTAAGCTGGATATTCTGCTCTAGCCATGTATTGAGCAAAGTAGATTTTCCGACACTAAATTTTCCAATCAAAGGTACAGATAATTTAAAGGTTAAAATATTAGCTTTCACCTGATTGATTTGTGGTTGTAAAGCTGATGATAAGATGCGCTCATCTATTAACTGTTGCAACTGTCCCAAAGCAGCTAACCAATTCTGTTTTTGTTTATCGATTGAGGTTAGTCTATAGGGGGTAATCCCTGCTGTTTTTAAATGCCATAATATAAGTAAAGCTAGATCCCATGCAGAACTTTGCTTACCTGTCGTAAAGAGGGTGAGATTGTCTAAGTTAGCAATTTGCTCAAGACTAAAATCATGAATACTGTTGGAATATAATTCATCAAATAATAAAACTGAGGGCTGTTGTGCCGTTGCAAAAGAATCTTTCTGATTGATTTTTTTTAATTGGTGGAACAATCTATTTTTTAAGTTCGATTGCATATAGGCATCTTGTATAAAGTGTTGAGGGTCGATATTTTCCAAACCGACCTGATTTAAAAAAGCCTGTAAAAATTCTAAATCTTTCCATACCCAAACACCTTCGGTTTTATGAATAAATTCATTGATTGCAGTACATAAACGCAAGGATTCAGGCATTTGTTTATAGCTTAGTCCCTGAATTTTTTGGATATGAGAAAGTTGCAACCAATCTTGTAATTTTTCATGTTTTTCTAGGCGTTCAATGCGAGCTTCATGTTGGATAATACGCTGTCTAAGTGAGGTATAAGCTAAAGACATTGATTGATAAACTTGTTCAAGGTCATTTAAACGAGTTTGTTCTTGCTGTAGTAGCTTGTCCGTAATCCCATGTAATTGGGATTGAATAAATGCTATAAATTCAACTGATAGACGTTGTTCACTTTGCAAGCCTTTTAACATGCGTAAAGCAGCAAGTTGAGCAGTAAATAATGTTCTAATCGGTTCATTGGCTTGGTATTCAAGAACATCCTGTGAAAATACTTTTAATTTTAATTTATCCAAAAATGATAAAGGAAGGACCTTTCGATTGTCATACTGCAATAATTGCATAGCATCTAAAGCAGCATTTTCAATTATGTGTCGATTATTTTGGTTCTCAATCAAAAAGCGTTCGATACAATCTTGTAATTCAGGGTGACTTTTTGCCTGTTCAGCAATCAATAGATTTTGTGCCTGTAAATAATCCAGTGCCAATGGTTCATGATTTGTAGCAACGATTTTTATTTCTTGGGTGAAATCATCATTTTGAATAGTGTGATTAAAATCATGAATATCATGATTTAATTGTTGTTGATGATTCATGTTTTTCCCTTGTTGTTCTTGCTGATGTGTAATTGCAAGTTGATGTCCTGAATAAGCAATTTGCCATTGCTGTGCGGTGATTTGTGCTGTTTCATTTACGCTACGCATCCAGCCATTTACAATATCTTTTAAACCATGCTCAAATTGCTGACGCTCTCTAACATTACTTACTAGCCATTGTGCCAAAATAGGGACTAAAACGCCTACTATTCCTGCAACTGATACCGCAGCCACCGTAACTAAAGTCAAAATCCCACGATTTAAACCCGCTTGTTTAATTGCGGACATCATGGTTTCACGATTAATGTCACCATTTTGATAACGCTGATAAATTTGTTTCACATCCCATGCAAAGGTTACGATAAAAGCTGATAAACCTGCATCCATATGAGTCACAAAAGTTAACCCACCTGCGGTGACGGCTTTTCCTGCCCCTTGTTGAATATGTATTAATGTTTGATTACTTTTTAAATCCTTAAGTAAAGTTGCCCCTGCATTATTTAACTGTAATTCGCCAGAACCTACTTGTTTTAAAGTACGAGTAATCGCAGGAGCAAGCTCAAATACACTGACAAAAGCAGTTGCCATCAAGGCATTACCCATAAAATCTACGGTATGGTCTATAGTAGAACTTTGTTGAGCGTATTCTGGCATCATGCCATGACGGAATTCACTTGTTCCTTGTTGCGCATCGGCATAACTTAAAGGAGTTGAACTAATACCATTGGCATCTATAATACGATCAGCAAAGCTAATTTGATGTAAAGCATTAGCTTGTTCAATTTGATCACTAGCTTGGGCTTGTGCAATTTGATGTTGGTGTAGTTGTTGAACTTGCGCTAACTGGTCACTAGGGACAATAATTTGCTGCCCTGAATATTTGGCAATCATTTCCCCATTATCATCATAAATAAGTTCTGAACCTGCGGCATAGCTTTGCTCAGGAGTAGAAAAATATTTAGGGTTATATGCTATACCTGAGGTCGTTAGAATATCTACTGAACCTAATTCACGACTATTAACCAAGTCTGCAACATCATTACCTGATTGATTCGCTTGATTAACATTATAACTCGCTGCATGGTGGGTTTCAGCAAAGTAACCTGCACCTCCAAATGTATTACCACTTATTTGTGCTTGGTTATCTGAAAAATTTACAAAAGCAGAGTGCTGTGCATCTCTTAGATTTTGGTCTTCTAAAGTTTGATTTGCCATTAAGTAGGATGCTGCGGAATCAGTACTCTTTTGTTCCATAAGACAATTCTATTTTATTGGTTAATGAAATTAATTTTAGTATAGCTATCAATATTACAATATCTAACTTCTACCACGATGTAATATTTTTCAAAACTTTTTTGGTTAATCAGCTGTTTGATGTGTGCTGATAAAAACGGAGACTTTAACTTGGTAAACTAAATATACTCATCAGGAGTTTACCATGAGCAAAAAACAAAAGTTCTATACAGCAGAGTTTAAAGCTGAAGCTATAAAAGCGATCTAAAAAATTAAGGCAATGTTTCGGAAACAGCAAGGCAGCTTGACATTTCAATGCAAACCCTTTCAAATTGGTATAATAACGCTAAATCAGGAAAACTCATTGGTACACAATAATATTCGCCTGATTTGGCTGCATTACTTGAAGAAAATAAGAAATTGAAATAACAACTAAAAATTGCCGAAATGGAAAAAGAATTTCTAAAAAAGCGGCAGCGTACTTTGCAAAAGAAAGTCAGTAAGGTACGCATATATGAAGCAAAAAAAGCACAAATTTCCTATCACTATGATGGCACGGCTACTTCATGTCTGAGTTTCACGTTTTTATGATTGGCTGAAAAATGGGTTGAGTAAACGAGCTATACAACGAAATCAGCAGACTATCTTGGTCAAAATAGCACATCAGGAAACCCATGAAAGTTATGGTTATATTCGTCTGATGAAACATTTGCAGTCACAAGGCTATGAAATCAGTCAGTACGCAATACGTACAATAAAGAAGCTAAATCTACTCTATTGCAAGCGTCATAAATGCTTTAAAAGAACGACGAATAGCGATCACATTCGACAAGTCTATGACAACCTACTCGCTCAGCAATTTAATATACATCAGCCAAACCAAGCGTAGGTAAGTGACATTACTTACGTTTGGATAAATGAAGGATGGCTATATTTAGCAGCTTTAAAAGATATTTATACCAAACAGGTTATTGGCTATAGCCTAAATGAACGTATGACAGCACAGCTTGTCTGTAATGTCCTTAAGATGGCTATTCCTACAAGGCTTAATTGTTCATTCAGACAGAGGCAGTCAATATTGCAGTCATGAGTATCGAAATATACTTGAAACATATGGATTTCAAGGTTCAATGAGTAAGCGTGGAGACTGTTACGATAATGCACCGATTGAGAGCTTTTGGGGCATCCTCAAAAATGAATTGGTTCATCACTGTAATTATAAAACAAGAGAGGAAGCTAAAGCGGATATTATAAAATACATTGAGTTATTTTATAATCAGCGAAGAATTCAGAAGAGTCTAAATTTTAAGACACCAAATCAAATGGCAGAAGACTTTTACAAGTTGGCTGCTTAAAATCTCCCAAGTAGAAGTCTCCTGCTAATTCAGCACACATCATCACTTCTTTTGCTGTATCTGATTGAACAATTTTTTAACAATAATTCATACTGAAGAACAGAATAAAGCTTTTTCTAAGTTATATTTTTACTTATGTTTAGCATAAAACTTAATTTACTTATGTTTATTGAACTTATTGCGGATCTTCAAGTTATTGTTGGTAATTAAAGCACTAAAAGCGACTTGAGCCAGAAGATGATGTTGAGGGAAGGTTTCTCTGAGACGAATAAACATCTTGCTTTCGAAATGCGTGATTACACGTTTGGGAAAGAATTTTTGCCGTGGTTTGAACAATTGCTGAAAAACAATAGTCAGCAAAGCAAGACTGGCAATACAACCAATAAGGAAAAAAGTGACTTGACTTGAATCGAACACAATAAAATCTTGATATAAGAAAAAACCCACTCTGATGAGTGGGTTTTTAGAATTTGGCTCTCCAACCTGGGCTCGAACCAGGGACCTGCGGATTAACAGTCCGTCGCTCTACCGACTGAGCTATTGGAGAATCTGATACGCATTCTATGTATCTAAGCTTAAAGGGTCAAGGGCTTATGCTTAAAAAAACCGTGAAAATGAATTGAATGTTTTAAAAATAAACTTATTGCTTGTTATTTAAGCGATTTTATTAAGTTGATATAATTTTCTTTGCTTTGTAAGGGTTGTGCTTTACGGCACTCCTTGATCAATTCCATCAGCTCGGCTTGAGTGAGTTCAGGTTTGAGTTGTTGTTGAATATGTTTTAAAACATCCAGATTCTTTTGGGGTAAATTACGGGTACAATGAAATAAGCGTTCATACATGAGTGCGGAAGCCTGTTTTTTATTTTCAGAGTTTTGACTGCATTGAAACACTGCGAACATAACAATAAGTAAAATAATCCAGAAAACCAGAGATTTCATCCAAGTTGTATTCATAAGATTTATTAAAATATTTTTATTAGGATGAACATAACTAAATTTTGATCAGTGAACAATAGATTGGGGAATAATCTATGATTTAAGTAAAAAATGTGGATTAAAGAGAACACATTCAACACATGTGTTGCATATGAAATAGACATTTGATTGATAAAAAAAGCCCACTGCATGATGAGTGGGCTTTTTAGAATCTGGCTCTTCCACCTGGGTTCGAACCAGGGACCTGCGGATTAACAGTCCGTCGCTCTACCGACTGAGCTATGGAAGAATAGATGGCTCTCCAACCTGGGCTCGAACCAGGGACCTGCGGATTAACAGTCCGTCGCTCTACCGACTGAGCTATTGGAGAATCTGATGCGCATTTTAGGGATCAAAACCTAAGTCGTCAACACGTAAATATAAAGAAATGAATCATTTGCCTTATAATTATGCAGATATGCCCGAAAAATAAAAAAACCACCTACAGGAGGTGGTTTTTTATGCAAAAAATAAAATTTATTTCAAATCTTATTTTTCAACGCCCGCTTCTTGGCCAGCATATTTAGCATTTGCGTAATCCCAGTTTACCAAGCTTTCCATGAAAGTTTTGATGTAAGCAGGACGTGCATTACGGTAGTCGATGTAGTAAGCATGTTCCCAAACATCAATCGTCAACACTGCAACTTTACCGTGAGCAAGTGGAGTATCAGCATTTGATGTTTTAAGAATAGATAAGTTGCCATTTACTTCGTCAGCAACCAACCAAGCCCAACCTGAACCGAATTGAGTGGTTGCAGCAGCAGCAAATTCTTCAGCAAATTTTTCATACGAACCGAAAGCTTCATCAATTTTAGCAGCTAAAGTACCAGTCGCTTTACCACCACCGTTTTTAGCCATACAGTTCCAGTAGAATGTATGGTTCCAAACTTGAGCAGCATTGTTGAATACGCCAACTTTAGCAGCATCACCAGCAGACGCTTTAATGATTTCTTCTAAAGTTTTACCTTCAAGATCAGTACCCTTGATCAGGTTATTCAAGTTTACAACGTATGTGTTGTGATGTTTGTCGTGATGGTATTCTAAAGTTTCTTTGCTGATATGTGGAGCAAGATCTTCATAACCGTATGGAAGTGCTGGTAAAGTAATCGTTGTCATGTTTTCAATTCCTTGCATTTTGCTGGGTTTTGACATTAAGTGGCTTTATTGTAATGGATTCTTTGCCTAAATTGCGCATTGCTTATAAATAACAATACAGAATAAAGCCTAAATTTATACGTATAAAGAAAATGTCAAACCGTCAAATTTGAATTAAATCGGATTGTTTAATTCGAAGTAACTATACTCAATATCGAACTGTTCTGAAATAGCTTTTGCCAGACGTTGTACCCCATAACGCTCGGTTGCATGATGTCCACACGCGTAATAATGCACATTCAGTTCTTTGGCTTCATAAAAAGTCCGTTCACTGACTTCACCGGAAATATAAGCATCACAATTTCGTTCAGCCGCTTTGCCAATAAAATCTTGTGCGCCACCGGTACAGAAACCGATTTTTTGGATTGATTTTTTATCAGCAGCAAGATGAATGGCATTAAAATCTAAACGCTGAGATACATACAGTTTAAATTCTTCAGCAGATACGGGTTGTTTTAAATAACCAATATTACCAATCGGATGACGTTCACTTGGATCTAGGGCTTCAATATTTTCTAATGCTAAAATATCTGCAATAGCTGCATTATTACCTAAAGTTGGGTGGCTATCTAAAGGTAGGTGATAGCCTGCTAGTGAAATATCATGTTGAATTAAACTTTTTATGCGTTTGCCGCGCATGCCAGTAATCGGGTAGGGTTCACCTTTCCAGAAATAGCCATGATGGACCAACAGCAAATCGGCTCCTTGTTCAATTGCGGCTTCAATTGCACCTTGTGATGCAGTCACTGCACACAAAATTTTATTTACATCGGGTTTACCTTCAATTTGCAGACCATTTGGTGCATAGTCTTTAAATTCGGGTGATTTCAGGGTGTGGTCGCACCACTGAATAATCTCATTGAGCTTTGCCATAAATTTCTCAAAAGCCTAAATATTTAATATCATCAAAACATATTTTGAATTGTAACTAAAGCATGACAAAACTCTTTCATTATTTTTATGTTTCCTGCTGTATTTCATTTTACAATGGCGCATAAATTACTTAGTCATCAACGAATTAAAATATTGTTAGAGGAAATTAACGTGCGTCGCACCTTTACATGGTTACCTTGGGTTTTACTCATTTTGGTCACGCTGGGTTTTCTTGCATGGCAACAATACCAACAGCCAAAAGCACCTGTTGCGGCTGATGGCGTAAAAATGCCGGTAGAAAAAGTGGAGCCTTTGGTCAGTACTACGAGGACAGGCGGTGTTGATTCTTATAACGCTGCGGTTAAAGTTGCTGCTCCAGCAGTGGTGAATATTTTTACTACTCAAAAAGTAAAGCAGACTGAACATCCATTGTTAAATGATCCTGCCTTCCGTGAATTTTTTGGTGATCAAGTACCAGATCAATTCGGTCAGGAGCAAAATGAAAACAGCTTGGGTTCTGGTGTTATTGTTCGTTCAGATGGTTATATCTTGACTAATAATCATGTGATCGCACAAGCTGATCAAATTGTGGTCGGATTGAATGATGGACGTCGCGCTGTAGCAAAAATTATTGGTACAGACCCCGATACAGATCTTGCCGTAATTAAGATTGAACTGGACAAGCTTCCTGTTTTACCGTTTAAACTGAGTGGTAATGAAGTAGGCGATGTCGTTCTTGCCATTGGTAATCCTTTTGGTGTTGGGCAAACAGTCACTCAAGGGATTATCTCGGCTACCAATCGCTCGGATTTGGGCATTAACACTTATGAAGACTTCATTCAAACCGATGCGGCTATTAACCCTGGTAACTCGGGTGGTGCGCTGATTGATGTTGCAGGTAATTTGATTGGTGTCAATACGGCTATTTTTTCTCAATCTGGTGGTTCATTGGGTATTGGTTTTGCCATTCCAGCGAAAGTGTGCCAGCAAATTCTGAATTCAATTTTGAAAGATGGGCGTGTAGTCCGTGGTTGGTTAGGTATTAGCCTAATGCCAGTCCAACAGGAAAACATTCTTGAACCTAAGCAAGCAGGTGTTGTGGTTGCAGATGTGCTTCCTCAAGGCCCAGCAGCCAAAGCGGGAATTCAAAAAGGCGACAAGATTATTCAAGTCAATGGAGAGCCGATTAATTCTGCTTCACACTTGATTAATTATGTAGCCTTGCAAGCTCCAAATAGCACCATCAAAGTTGAAGTAGTGCGAGATGAGAAACCTTTAAGCCTGAATGTAGTGGTGGCTGAACGTAAAGCGCAGAATAGCAATTCACAATATATTCCTTTACCTCAGCAATAAAACAATCTTCAGGTTTATCTATATTTAGATGGGTGAATATAAAAAAGCGCATTTCGATGCGCTTTTCTTTTATTGCTTACTCATTAGATAACTTACATAAATCAAAAAATATTTACTATTAGATTTTTTTAAATCAGTATTGTCTCATTTAATTGATTCAATTTTTATGCTTTTGCGTAGGCGATATCTCTACTTTTGAAAGATCAAAATGAGAACATCAAAATATATTTTGAGTTCGCAAAAAAAACCTTTTATTTCCCATACACAACCTCCTTGTCGTGATGGGAAACATGTGGCATCCATGCCACTCTTATAATTCCAATACCTACTAAAATTTATTTTTAATTTTGGCTTTATAAATGACTTGTCATAATTGAAAAATGACTTATGAAACAAGTCTATTATTCAACAATGATTTTTCTATATCTCTAAAAATTTATGGCTATGAATAGGGTAACTTGATATCAGCTAGATATTCGGAGGTTGAATTTAAAAAAACAGGCAATAAGAATAATTTTTTTTATGATGATTTAAACCGTTCTATATTATTCAGGCAAAAAAAAAGCCCGCTTTAATGCTGCGGGCTTTTTCGTATTTGGCTCTCCAACCTGGGCTCGAACCAGGGACCTGCGGATTAACAGTCCGTCGCTCTACCGACTGAGCTATTGGAGAATCTGCATGCGATTATAAGGAGATTTTTTAGGGGGTCAAGCTAAAAGTGTCATGATTCCTTAATTTTTATGCTGTATGCTTTTTATTTAGACAAATAAATCAAAAATGTTAAAAAAACTTGCACAGCCAAAATCGGCTTGTTAGATTAAATGCATAACAGAGCGTTTGAATGAAAGTTCAAACAGTGTGGATTTAAACCAACTTGCCAGCACTAAAATGGCTAAACAGGAGAAAGCGAATGCGTACGCTGACGATTGCCGAAATTTTTTCAAATTTATCTTTTTATCAAGACAATTACCTTTCCATTATTCAAAATCCAGATCGTTATCAAACTGCTGTTGAAGACGCTTATATCCAAGTGTGGCCTGTTGGAACTCAAGCCTTGTATTTGGGTGATTTGTTACAACTTTGGTTTAGCGATAAATGGTTGATTGACTCACCTTGCCAATTGCTTCTAGATAGTTATTCCAATGGTCGTAAGCAATCTTTGCAACGTGATCATGATTTATATTTATACCAGTTGAATGGCAGCGCCTTAACTGGACGAAATAACTCTAAAGTCTGGTCAGTATCAGAACAGAAGAAGCTCTCTGTATCGCTCGATAGCGTATTTAAATATTTATGTATTTATAAAGGCACTTCACGTCCAGAAGTCGATTTTCCAGCGCTAACAAAATCATTTAAATCAGCGATCTAACCCTGATTAAACTACAGAGCTTAAGTGGTTAGCTTAAGCTCTGTTTTGTTATCTTTTAAAGACCGGATTTAACCTTAACGGATAATCATGCAAGTCGCAGTAGCATGGGCATAAAGTTTACCTTCTTCATCGATAATTCTACCTTCAGATATGCCCAGGTTCTTACTCATATTAATGACCGTACCCATAGCATAAAGCTCTTTATTTTTAGGGATAGGACGGCACATTTTTATATTTAAGTCGATAGTGCCGTACCCTACACCAGCTTCTAGCATACTGTGTACTGCGCAACCTGTAACGGAATCCAAAACTGTGGCTGAAAAACCACCGTGTACGCCCCCTAACGGATTTAAATGACGATGATCTGCTTTTACTTTGAAATGAATTGTTCCTTCTGAAACCTCATAAGGTTGCATTGGAATAGTTTCACTAATACTTGCAGCTGGAATTTTTCCTGCACACATAGCTTGTAGAAATTGTAGTCCGGTCATTTCTTTTGGATTCATTGTCATTATTTCCTTATTGATTGATCAGTTCCAAAAAGGAACCTAGATTTCAATTAAGCAAAATTTAATCATGTCGTCAACACTCAGCTTTGAGTTAATTCGTGCAAAATGCATGGCTGTAAAAATCATTTTTCCATTTGATTTGAAGCATATGTTCATATATCTAAAATAGTGAATAAAACAAATTGATAAGATAATTGTTTTAAAATTCTTTAATAAGACTTATACAGAGACGAATTTGTCATTTATACATAGAAGAAACAATATTTTAAATATTTTTGATCAGTATTAACGTAATCAAGGAAATAACAATGAATGTATCCTGTTTATGCGGTAAAACTAAGTTCCAAGCAGAATTAAAAAATCATGATGTACACGCCTGCCACTGTTCCATGTGCCGTCAGCAGTCAAGTGGTGTACTGATGAGTGTGGATGTAGAGCCATACAGTTTAAAGTTTGAAGATCAAGAACATTTAGCGCTATTTCAATCTTCTGAATGGGGAGAGCGTGGTTTTTGTAGTCGCTGCGGCACCTTGCTTTTCTGGCGTACCCAGGATGGTAGTTATTGCAACATTAATGTCTTTGCCATGCAAGAACAGCCGAAAGATTTAAAACTGACTACAGAAATTTATATTGATAATAAGCCCGATTTTTACCAGTTTAAATATTCTACAGAGCAACTCACTGAGGCTAATGTGATTGCATTGTTTTCTAAAGATCAAGAAGAAAACTAATGGTTGATAAATATGAAAGATGTTGGTTCATTTGTCTTTCTTATAAATTGAATCAGAAAATCTGTATAGATTTAATAAGATATATTCGCTATATCTACGAGATGCGGTTGAAGAGGGATGCTCAACTATGCTGTTTAAGATCTCGATTGCCATGCTGGCTTTTGCAGCCAATTCGGTTTTATGCCGTTTGGCGTTGGCGGGTCATCAAATTGACCCAATCAGTTTTAGCCTAATACGTGTATTTAGCGGTGCAGCCGTTTTATTGCTGCTCTATATATTTTCTGTACAAAAAGCCAAAATCGAATGGAATATTAAGAATGGTTTTTGCCTTGCGCTCTATATGGTGGCTTTTTCACTGGCCTATGTGCATATAGATGCAGGTGTAGGAGCATTGCTTTTGTTTGGTACAGTACAGTTGAGTATGGTCGGCTATGGTTTGTGTCATGGTGAAAAAATCAATATTCAGCGTGGCGTAGGGTTGGGCATCGCAATTCTCGGTATTTTGATTTTGTTGCTGCCGGGCGCAGCAGCACCCAACTTGGTTTATGCGGCCATTATGGTGCTTTCAGGCATAGGCTGGGCAATGTACAGTATTGCGGGTAAGAACATGCAAAACCCGTTGGCAAGTACGCTGGCAAATTTTGTAATGGCTATTCCTTTTGTATTGCTGGCTTATGCTGCGTTTTATGCACAAAGCTTTGCTCAGCCTCAAGGGGTGCTTTTAGCAGTACTTTCAGGCGGCTTAGCATCTAGCGGTGCTTATGTACTGTGGTATGTCATAGTGAAGCGTATTGATCGCGTGACGGCGAGCAGTGTGCAGCTATCTGTGCCATGTTTAGCCATTTTAGGCGGTGCGTTGTTTATAGGTGAGGAACTTAGCTGGCGAATTATTATTTCCGCAGTGATTGTTTTGGCTGGAATTGGGTTAGTGATTTGGGCCACACCAGAGAAGAAAGTTTTAAAATAATCTCAGTGATGAGAAGATTACTGTACTTTTTTATGCTGTTGCAAAAGAAACTATTGATTAGATTTTAAAGATTCATCCATTTGAAGGTTTTTCCTATATACCCAGTATTGGGTGCTATATGAAATTTGAGCTATTAAAAAACCCGCTTCAAGAGCGGGTTTTTTAATCTAGCTTTATAAAAAGCAGATTATTTTTCAGCAGCAATTGAAGCAATCGCAGCATCTACGCCTTCGATTGAATCAGCAGCTTTCTTAATACGAGCAAGTGCATCTACAAGTACTTCATCAGCAGTTGCATAAGAAATACGCATGAAACCGCCTAAACCGAATGCATCACCAGGAACTACAGCAACACCTGTTTCTTCCAATAACCATTCAGAGAATTCTGTGCAAGATTTTAAACCTTTAGCACGAATTAACGGTTTGATATTAGCGTAAGCATAGAACGCACCATCAGCAGGTAAGCAAGTGATACCGTTGATGTCGTTTAAGCCTTTCACAACCAAGTCATGGCGACGTTTGAATGCTTCAATCATTGGCTCAAGTACGTCTTGAGGACCATTCAATGCAGCTTCAGCAGCAACTTGTGAAATCGAAGTTGGATTTGAAGTTGATTGAGACTGAATTTTTTTCATTGCACCAATCAATTTAGCAGGACCCGCTGCATAGCCAATACGCCAGCCAGTCATTGCATAAGCTTTAGATACACCATTCAGTACGATTACGCGGTCATACAGGTCTGGAGCAACAGTTGCGATATTATAGAACTCGTCATCCCAACGGATTGGCTCGTACATGTCATCTGAAGCAACAAATACTTCTGGATATTTGCGAAGAACATCAGCCAAAGCTTCTAATTCAGCTTTAGTGTAAATCATGCCCGTAGGGTTAGATGGGCTGTTAAGCACCACTAAACGGGTTTTGTCAGTGATTGCTGCTTCTAATTGAGCTGGTGTGATTTTAAAACGTTGTTCTTCACCACATTTAACAACAACTGGAACACCTTCAGCGATAATCACCATGTCTGGATAGCTTACCCAGTATGGCGCAGGGATGATCACTTCATCACCTTTGTTTAACAAAGCAAGTGCCAAGTTAAAGAAGGATTGTTTACCACCGCAAGAAACCAGAATCTGGTTTGCTGCATAGTCAAGATTATTGTCGCGTTTAAATTTCGCGATAATCGCTTTTTTAAGACTAGGAGTACCGTCAACAGCGGTATATTTGGTAAAACCGTTGTTAATCGCAGTAATTGCTGCATCTTTGATGTGTTGCGGGGTATCAAAATCTGGTTCACCTGCACCCAAACCAATTACGTTTTTACCAGCCGCTTTAAGTTCAGCAGCTTTATTGGTCACAGCAAGTGTAGGGGACGGTTTGATGGCATTGACACGATCAGAGAGACGTACGTCCACGGCAGTATTCCTTCTTATAGGGATTAAAAAATAAAAAAGCACACTATCTTAGCCTAAAAAACCGCAGAAAGGGGTGCAAGAAATATACGATATGAAAAAAAATAGTTTTTTGAAATAGATGGTGCTGATGGTTACGGCCTTGATTAATCCGATTTTATGTTTTTATAAGAATATAAAATAACTAAAGAATTTAAATTTAAGAAGGATTTTAAAATTTAGGATGCATTACGCTGAAACAGAAAAAAGCTTAACCATAAAAATGGCTACATAGAAGTAGCCATTTTTAAGATGTGATTTAAATATAATAATTATATGAAAAATAATTACATAAAACGCGACAAGTCTTCTTCAGGACGGGCAGTCAATACTTCAACACCAGTTTTGGTAACTAAAAGCGTGTGTTCGTATTGTGCAGACAACTTATGATCTTTCGTTACCACGGTCCATTTATCACCTAATAATTTGGTTTGCCAAACACCAGCGTTCACCATAGGTTCAATGGTAAAGGTCATGCCTTCCTCCAGAACCATACCAGTATTCGATTGACCGTAATGAAGCACCTGAGGTTCGTCATGGAACACGGTGCCAATACCATGACCACAATATTCACGTACAACACTGAAACGTTCGGATTCAACGTACTTTTGAATGGCATGACCAATATCACCAATGGTTGAACCCGGTTTAACCGTTTCCATACCGCGATACATGGCTTCTTGAGCAACTTTACACAGGCGGTCAGCCAAAATTGAGGTTTCACCGCCCACGATATACATCATGTTAGTGTCGCCGTGGTAGCCGTCTTTAATGACAGTCACATCGATATTTAAAATATCACCTTTCTTTAGCACCTTAGCGTCAGATGGAATGCCGTGGCACACCACATGGTTCACAGATGTACAGATCACATGCTGGAATGCAGGACGACCAGGCGCTGCACCGTAACCTAAACATGCTGGAATGGCATCTTGTTTATTGACAATATAGTCATGGCAAATCGTATCAAGCTCAAGGGTCGTCACCCCTGGAACAACATGCGGTTTGATCATATCCAAGACTTCTGCCGCCAGTCGTCCCGCCACACGCATTTTTTCAATTTCGTCAGGGGTTTTAATGAGTCGACGTGGAGCTTCGTAAGTACTGTTCATGATCTCTAAAAACTTTTGGAAATTTGTATGGGACTATGGTATAAATAGCCGCCCATTTTATCAAATGCTTTTTCGTGAATAAATTTCACGGGCTTTGCTGGATGGGGCAACAAAATCCGCACATATATCGACACATTTCTCTGGGTGCCTTTCGAGGTGGAGAATGCGGATATATGGAGGCCTAACCCAAACTTAAGGTAAAGAAAATGGCAGATTACAACGTAAGCATGCGCGACCTTCTTCAAGCTGGCGCGCACTTTGGTCACCAAACTCGTTTCTGGAATCCAAAGATGCGTGAATACATCTTTGGTGCGCGTAACAAAATTCACATCATTAACCTTGAACATACTGTTCCTGCGTTAAATGATGCTTTGAACTTTGTTAACAATCTTGCTAGCAAAAAGAACAAAGTATTGTTCGTTGGTACTAAACGTGCTGCATCTAACATCATCCGTGAACAAGCGCAACGCGCTGGTCAACCATATGTTGATCACCGCTGGTTAGGTGGTATGTTGACGAACTGGAAAACTCTTCGTCAATCAATCAACCGTTTAAAAGACCTTCAAACTCAATCTCAAGACGGTACTTTCCTTAAGCTTACTAAACGTGAAGCTTTAGAGCGTACTCGTGAGATGGAAAAACTTGAACGTGCTTTAGGCGGCGTTAAAAACATGGGTGGTTTACCTGACGCATTATTCGTAATTGACGTTGACCACGAATCAATCGCGATTAAAGAAGCTAAAAACCTTGGTATTCCTGTAATTGGTATCGTTGATACAAACTCTAACCCAGATAACGTAGATTACGTTATTCCTGGTAACGACGATGCGATCCGTGCAGTTACTTTGTATGCTTCTG